>ERZ651768.789-NODE-789-length-23490-cov-20.805450_pt1 | contig 23490 bp, 23 predicted proteins | sample MGYA00514754_ERZ651768 | MGnify/ENA metagenome assembly ERZ651768
TGGCTGACCGCTACCCCGCTGATCCCTCCGTTACGGGCCGTCAGGGCGGCACCTACCGTTCCTGAGTGGTACACCGACCGTCCCACATTGCTGCCCGGATTGATTCCTGACACGACCAGGTCGAACGGTTCTCCGAACACACGCAGGTTGGCGTACATGACGCACAGGGCCGGCGGTCCACTGACCGCCCAAGCGGTTTCGACGCCTTCGACCCGGGCCTGATGGACCTCGGGTCGGATCAGGTGCACCGGGCCGAGCGCGGCGCCGAAACCCGAGTACTCCTGATCGGGAGCGACCACGGTGACCTCGCCGAGGTCCACCATGGCCCGAGCGAGTTGGTGCAGGCCCACTGAGTCGATGCCATCGTCGTTGGTGACCAGGATGCGCATCACGACGACGGTATCGGCACGAGTAGCCACCGGTGACAACGGCCGCCCGGTGATACCTCGATGATGGCCGCAAGCCGTGCCCGTCGGCCGGCTAGGAGCGCATTTTCCGGTCGAGGTCCTCCCAGGTGGCCATCGCCTCAGCGGCCCGGTCCTTGGCCGCCTCGTGTTCGGCGACCACGGACGCTGCGGTTTCGGGATCCCGGTAGAGGTCCGGGTCCCCGAGACGGGTCTGGAGATCAGCCAGTTTGGCCTCGGCCTCCTCCCAGTCCCTCTCAGCTCGGGTTAATCGTCGTCGCAGTTCCCGGTCCGGGCTGGACTTCTCGTCCTTTTTTGGCCCGCGCGACGATTTCGCTCGGGTATCCCGTCCGTCACCGTCGTACCGGATCGGAGGTTGGGCCGCCACCGGGTAGAGGAGGTGCTCGGGAACCCCGACGTGCCAACTGGCTCGACCGTCGCGCACCTCGATGAGGTGGTCGGCCACTGATCGGATTAGGTGGCGGTCGTGGGTGATGAGTACCACAGTCCCTGGGTAGGCGGTCAGGGCGTCTTCGAGGATGTCGCAACTGGGCAGGTCCAAGTGGTTGGTCGGCTCATCCAAGACCAGCAGGTTCACCGGCACGGCCAGGGCCTTGGCCAGGGCTAGGCGGGTCTGCTCGCCGCCCGAGAGTTCACCGACCCGCTGGTCCACGACGTCCCCCCGGAACCCGAACGAGGCCAGGTAGGTGCGCAGGTTCCGACCGGGAGGCTCAACGTCGGTCACTGTGCGGAGTTCGGACAGGACTGTCCGGTCAGGGTCGAGCACCTCGGCCTGGAGTTGGTCCACCGAGGCCAGGTCGACTCCGGTGCCCAGGCGCACCCGACCGGCCAGGGGTTCGAGTTCTCCGGTGATCAATCGAACCAGCGTGGTCTTGCCGGCACCGTTGGGTCCGACTAGCGCCACGTTCATTCCCCTCTCCACGGCGAACGAGACGTCGCGGAGCACCGGACTTCCGTCGTATCCAGCGTCGACCCCTTCCAGTTCGGCGACCACCCGGGAGGAACGCCTCGGCGCTGGGAAGCCGAATCGGGCCGCGGTGTCAGCAGGTTCTTCGACGACGATCCGCTCCAGCCGCTCGAGGGCCTTGACCCGGCTCTGCACCTGCCGCGCCTTCGAGGCCTTGTAGCGGAACCGTTCCACAAACCGCTCGGTCCGGGCCGTTTCCCGGGCCTGGTGGGCCGCCATGGCTCGCTGATCGGCGAGGCGCTCCTCGCGGGCCACCACGAACTCGGCGAACCCACCCACGTATTCGGTTACCCGGCCGCCGGACAACTCCAGGACCCGGTTGGCCACCGCGTCGATGAAGTCCCGGTCGTGGCTTACGAACAGGAGCCCGGTCCGCCAGCCGGCCAGGTGGTCCTCCAACCAGGCCACGCTGTCCACGTCGAGGTGGTTGGTTGGCTCGTCGAGAACCAGCAGGTCCGGTGCGGCGAGCAGCAGACGGGCCAGGGCCACCCGCATCCGCCAACCACCAGATAGTTCGCCGAGAGGCCGCTGGTGATCGGTGGGGGCGAAACCGAGTCCCGCCAGGATCCGGTGTGCCTCGGCCTCGGTGGCGTAGCCCCCGACCTGTTCGAACCGGGCCTGGGCCTCGCCGTACTCGGCTAGGAGACGGGCGCGTTTGGTCCCTTCAGTGCCGGAGAGCCGTCCGGCCAAGTCGACGATCCGCTCGGCCAGTCTTCCCGTTGTTTCGGCCCCTCGAAGGACCTCCTCGAGCACCTTGCAGTCGGAGGACGGGGGAATTTCTTGAGGCAGGTAGCCGATCCTTACGCCCCCGGGGCGGTGGACTTCGCCGCTATCGGGATCCTGGAGGCCGACCAGGATCTCCAACATGGTGGTCTTCCCGGTGCCGTTACCGCCGATGAGTGCCACGCGCCGTCCCGGTCCCAACTGGAGGGTGACGCCCCTGAACAGGATCCGGGTACCGATCGACCGGGTCAGGCCGGACGCGCTCAACACGACAGCGAGGGTACCGGCAGGGTCAGGTCCGGCATTTCCGGACGGACTGCGCTTAGTTCTCGGGTGGGTTCCACCGGAGAACGGCGGCCGCCGAGGTCATTCCGGCGCCGAAGCCTACGAGCAGCAAAAGGTCACCCGGGGCGACCCGTCCGGCGTCGAGGGCGTCGACTAAGGCCAGCGGGATCGAGGCGGCCGAGGTGTTGCCGGTGTGCTGGAGGACTAGGGCGGCCTTCTCCCGGGGGATACCCAGCCGCTTAAGGGCAGTGTCGATGATCCGGATGTTGGCCTGGTGGGGTACAACCAGGGCGATGTCGTCGATTGACGTCCCGGCCCGTTCCATGGCGGTGGTAGCGGCCTTCTCCATGGCCAGTACTGCCTTGCGGAACACCTCCTGGCCGTGCATGACGATCTTGTCGTCGTGCTCGCAGTACAGGAGGTCGGCCGCCGAACCGTCCGACATCAGGTCCCAGCCGAGAAGGCTTGGTTGGGAGCCGTTGCGTTCGATTACCACCGCACCGGCGCCGTCCCCGAACAGGACGCAGGTGGTGCGGTCCTCCCAGTTGGTGAACCGGCTGAGCGCGTCGCTACCGATCAGAAGGACGCGCTCCATGCCGCCCTCCACGAACTGCATGGCGGTGACCAGCCCGTAGACGAACCCCGAGCAGGCCGCATTGAGATCCACCGCGCCACACGACAAGCCCAGGTTGTCCTGGACGACCGATGAACTGGCCGGGATCATCTGGTCTGATGTGGTGGTGGCTAGCAGTAGTAGGTCGACCTGGTTGGGCGGTACCCCGGCCATAGCCAGGGCCGCCCGCCCGGCCACGGTGGACATCTCGGTCACGGTTCCGTCGACGTGACGGGACGAGATACCTGACCGTTCGGTGATCCACTCGTCGGAGGTGTCGACCATGCGGGCCAGGTCGGCGTTGGTGAGAACCTTCTCGGGAAGATCGACGGCCCACCCGGTGATCCGCCCGTACGGCATGCGGGTTGGTCCTTCCCGGGTCGATGTCGGGGTTGGCCGACCAGCCGACCCCCGCAGCAACCGTACCGGTTCGGGCCTGACAGGCCGTGTCCCCCTCGGCCGGGGCCGGGTTAGGGTCGCCCGGCCATGAACGACCATGAGATCGCCGGCCTCCTGGCTCGGGAGACCGGCGAGATCCTGGTCGACCTGCGGGAGAGGGTCCTTGCCGAAGGCGGTTCTGGCTACCAACTTCGGTACCTGGGCGACCAGGCCGCCCATCGGCACCTGACTGACCGCCTTACCGAGCTGCGGGCCGGCGATGCCGTACTGTCCGAGGAGGGAGACGACGATCATCTCCGGCTGGATGCCGACCGGGTGTGGATCATCGATCCCCTGGATGGCACCCGTGACTACGGCCTTCGGGGGAGCGTGGAGTGGGCGGTTCACGTTGCCCTAGTGGTCGCCGGCCGGCCGGTCGCCGCTGCTGTGGCCCTTCCGGCCCTCGGCACTCTCTACGGCACACTCCAGGACCGTGTCGACGGTGCAGTGAGCGGTAACGATCGGCCGGTGGTCATCACCAGCCGATCGCAGTGGGGGGAGGCTGAGGAGGTAGCAGCAGCAATCGGCGGAGTGGTCCGCAACGTCGGCTCGGCCGGAGTGAAGGCCATGGCGGTGGTGGCTGGCTCGGCGGACGTGTACGTGCACCCCTCGGGGCTCTACGAGTGGGACGCTTGTGCTCCCGCTGCGGTGGCCGCCGCGGCCGGGCTTGACGTCAGCGGGGTCGACGGCTCGGACCTGGTGTTCAACAAGCCCCGACCCGTCGTACCCGGACTGCTGGTCAGCCGACCTGAGTACACCGCGGCGACCCGGCGGGCTCTGCGCTGTTAGTAGCTCAACCGGTCAGTGCCGTCCACAGGTTGTCGACCTGGGCGGTCAGGGCCATGAGGTCCGAGTTGTTGACGACCACGTGGTCGGCCGCCGCCCGGCGTTCCTCGTCGCTGGCCTGCCGGGCCATCCGATTCCGGGCCTCGTCGACGGAAACGCCCCGGGCGGCCAGACGCTCTATTCGGAGGTCGGCGGCGGTCTCGACCACCACCACTGTCGAATAGCCGCCGCCGTCGGGCAATTGGCCCAGGTCGCTCTCTACCAGGACTGCCATGTCGAGGACAGCCACAGCATCCGGTGAAGCGGAGGAGATGTCGTCGAGCCGGGCAGCCACCTCCTGGTTGATGGCCGGATGACTGATCGCCTCTAGTGCCCTGAGGCGCTCGTGGTCGGCAAAGACCACCCGGGCCAGTGCGGCCCGGTTCACTGTGCCATCCGCGGCCAGTACCCGAGCCCCAAACTCGGCGGCCACCGCGTCGCGAACCTCGTCCTGGTCCAGGACCTGGCGCCCGATTCCGTCCACATCGACGACCACCGCTCCCCGTTCGGCCAACAACCCGGCCACGGTGGTCTTCCCGGCTCCGATGCCGCCACACAAGCCCACTACCAACATCGTCCCAGCGTGGCCCAGTCCCGGGCCGATGTCACGCACCAGTGGGGCGATAGTGTGGCAACCGCCTGCGGCGACCCGAAGCCGGTGAGATCCCGGTGCTGTCCCGCAACTGTGGTCCCGGACCCGTCCGGGCAAGCCAGACCGGCGCCGCGGGCACGACCAAAACGGTCCCGAGGAGGAGCGGTCGCAGGTCGGGGTCTCCCTGGCCGGGCCGTGCCCTCGGCCGAGAGGAGGCCCAGTTGAGGAACCTGCCCATCCGATCAGCGGCTCTTACCGTCGTCCTGGCGGTGACCATGACCGGGTGCGGATTCGACGACCCGACCGGCCCGGCCGCCCTCTCGGGGGCTGTGACCACCGCTCCGGTTGCCACGGTGGCCCAACGGGTCGTGTCGTTATCACCGACGGCCACCGAGATCCTCTTCGCCATCGGTGCCGACAAGCAGGTGGTTGCCGTCGACGACCAGTCCAACCACCCGGCCGGCACACCGGTAACCGACCTGTCGGGTTACACCCCCAACGTGGAGGCCATCGCCTCCTACGACCCGGACCTGGTAGTGGCCTCCTACGACCCGGGCGACCTAGTGGCCGGCCTGGAAGCCCTCGGGGTGGCCACCCTGCTCCAGCCGGCGGCCGCGACCATTGCCGACACCTACGACCAGGTCCTCGAGTTAGGCCACGCCACCGGCCGAATCGCCGAGGCGGTCGGGGTTAACCAGCGGATCCGGGCAGGCCTGGCCGAGATCGCCTCCTCGGGGGCCGGAGCCGGCCTCACCTACTACCACGAAATCGACAACACCTTCTACACGACCACCTCGTCGACTTTTTTGGGTCAGCTCTACAGCCTGCTCGGCCTGTCCAACATCGCCGATCCGGCCGACGAGGTCGGGTTCGGCTGGCCACAACTTTCCGCCGAGTTCATCGTCGACGCTGACCCCGACTTGGTATTCCTCGGTAACGCCGCCTGGGGCGAGTCGGCCGAAACGGTTGCCGCCCGGCCCGGATGGGGGGCGATGACCGCGGTGCGAAACCGGCGGGTCGTCCCCGTCGACACCGACATGTCCGGGCGCTGGGGTCCGCGGGTCGTTGAATTCCTGGCCGAAGTCCGGGCAGCCATCGAAGGTCACGCGGGCTAAGCGGGGCAAGGACCAGTGATGCCCACCCCGCCCCGGGAACCGGTCAGGCTCCGCCCGGTCTCCCTTCACGGCTGGTGGCTGGTCTTCGCACTGGGCGCCGCCGGGCTGGCCAGTATGGCCGGACTGGTTCTAGGACCGGCCGACCTCGGGGTCGGTCGGGTCCTGGTCGAGCTGGCAGATGGGCTCCCCTTCGTAGAGTTCGACTCCGGGCTGGGTGAGCGTCAACAGGCCATCGTGTGGGAGATCCGGCTTCCCCGGGTCGTCCTGGGATTGCTGGTCGGCGCCATGCTGGCCACCGCCGGCGGCGCCTACCAGGGGGTGTTCCGCAACCCGCTGGCCGACCCGTATCTACTTGGGGTGGCCGCGGGGGCCGGGTTCGGCGCCACGGTGGCCATCGTCACCGGGGCCGGCGATGGCATCGGGGTCCTCGACCCGGTGCCCCTAGCCGCGTTCGCTGGGGCGCTCCTGGCCGTCACCCTCACTTACCTAGTGGGCGCGACTGGTGGTCGTCTTAATCCGGTAACCAGCCTGGTGCTGGCCGGGGTGGCGGTGGCCAGCTTCTTCACCGCCGTCCAGACCTTCGTCCAGCAGCGCGAGTCCGAAACGATCCGACAGGTCTACTTCTTCGTCCTGGGTCAGTTGCGGACCGCCGGGTGGGACGAGGTGGTCCTGCTGGCCCCCTACACGGTGGTCTGCCTGGCGGTGATCCTGGCCGTGCGCCACCGTCTCGACGTCCTCGGGGTGGGCGACGAGGAGGCCGGAGCATTGGGCCTCGAGGTCCGGCGGATGCGCCTGGTCACCGTGGTGGCCGCCTCACTGGGCACGGCCGCCGCGGTGGCGGTCAGCGGCCTCATCGGGTTCGTGGGGATCATCGTCCCCCACACCGTCCGTCTGATCTTCGGCACCAGCTACCGGGTGATCCTGCCGCTGACCGTGTTATTCGGTGGGGCCTTCCTGGTAGCGGCCGACCTGGTGGCCCGCCTGGTCCTCCAGCCGGCCGAGATCCCCATCGGGGTGGTCACCGCCTTCCTCGGAGCGCCGTTCTTCGTGGTGGTGCTCCGCAGCGCCCGGAGAGCCTCATGACCGCCATCTCGTGCCGAGACGTCGCGGTGGCCTTCGACGGGTTCGAGGTGCTCCGGGGCGTCGACCTGGACGTGGCCTCGGGCGGCTGGGTGACCGTAGTGGGCCCCAACGGCGCCGGGAAGAGCACGCTATTGCGGGCCGCAGCGGGCGTCGTGGCCGCCGCAGGATCAATCAGCCTGGGGGGCCGGCCGGTCGACGGCCTGACCCGTCGGGAGTTGGCACGGCTGGTGGCCCTGGTCTCCCAGGAGCCGGTGGTCCCTACGGGAATGCGGGTGGTCGACTACGTGCTGCTTGGCCGGACTGCTCACCTCGGCTTCTTCGAACCGGAGGGCAAACGGGACCTAACGGTGGTCGCCTCCGCCCTGGACGCCCTCGACGCCCGGCACCTGGCCGACCGGGTGGTTGACACGCTCTCCGGCGGGGAACGACAAAGGATAGTGGTGGCCCGGGCCCTGGCCCAGGAGTCCCCTGTGCTGCTATTGGACGAGCCGACCACCGCATTGGACATGGGCCACCAGCAGGAGACCCTGGAGCTGGTCGACCGACTCCGGTCGGAGCGGAATCTGACCGTGCTGGCCACCATGCACGACCTCACCCTGGCCGGGCAGTACGCCGACCGACTGGTCATGCTGGTCGCCGGCCAGGTGGTGGCCGACGGTCCGGCCGCCCAAGTGCTGACCGCCGAGGCGGTGGCCCACCACTACGGGGCCCGGGTCCGGGTGATTGACGACGCCACCGGCCCGATCGTGGTGCCCGTTCCGGGCGCCAACCCAGGCTAACTGACAGAGCTCCGGCTACCGTCGGCCGACACTGTCGAACACCGAGGAGGAGGGGACATGTCCGAGGCATGGTCCGCGCGGAAAAAGCACGCCACCGTTGACGGGAAGCGGATGGCCTACGTGGAGATCGGGGACGGTGATCCGATCGTGTTCCTTCACGGAAACCCAACCTCGTCGTACCTGTGGCGAAACATCATCACGCACGTCGCCGGGGCCGGCCGGTGCATCGCCCCCGACCTGATCGGTCAGGGGGACTCCGACAAGCTCGACGACCCAGGTCCCGGCTCATACCGGTACGTCGAGCACCGTCAGTACCTTTTCGGGCTCCTCGAGCAACTAGGAGTGACCTCCGAGGTCACCCTGGTCGTCCATGACTGGGGTTCGGCGCTGGGTTTCGACTGGGCGGCCCGACACCCCGACTCCGTGAAGGGAGTCTGCTACATGGAGGCCATCGTACGACCCTTGGAAGGGTGGGATGAGTGGCCCGAAGGCGCCCGAGGGATCTTCCAGGGCTTCCGTTCCGAGGCCGGTGAGGAGATGGTCCTGGTCAAGAACCTGTTCGTGGAAGGTGTGCTGCCGGCCGCCATCCTCCGTGACCTCACTCCGGAGGAGCACGATGAATACCGGCGGCCGTTCGTCGAGCCCGGCGAGTCTCGTCGACCCACCTTGACCTGGCCGCGGGAGATACCCATCGGCGGCCAGCCGGCCGATGTGGTTGCCATCGTTGCCGACTACGCCAGCTTCATGACTGGAGCGGGGTTCCCCAAACTATTCATTAATGCTGAGCCGGGGGCCATCCTCCGGGACTCCCAACGCGAGTTCTGCCGCACCTGGCCGAACCAGACCGAGGTGACAGTGGCCGGACAACACTTTGTTCAGGAGGATGCTCCCGACGAGATTGGTGCCGCGCTCTCCGATTGGTACGCGTCGCTCGGCTAGGCGTGGTGACGGGGGTCGGGCACCTTGCAGGCTGGTCGTCGGGCCGCTCGTATCAGCCCAGGCGCACCGGGGTGGACACCTCGGCGAAAAAGTCGCCTCCCTTGTCGTCGATGACCATGAAGGCCGGGAAGTCCTCGACCTCGATGCGCCAGACGGCCTCCATGCCCAGATCGGGATAGTCGAGGACCTCGACTCGTCGGATCGAATTGGTGGCCAGACGGGCCGCCGGCCCACCGATCGACCCAAGGTAGAAGCCCCCGTGGCGGGCACAGGCCTCGGCGACCTCCCGGGACCGGTTGCCCTTAGCCAACATCACCAGGCTGCCGCCGGCGGCCTGGAACCGGTCCACGTAGACGTCCATTCGCCCTGCCGTGGTTGGCCCAAACGATCCTGAGGCGTACCCCTCCGGGGTCTTAGCCGGGCCCGCGTAGTAGACGGGGTGGTCGCGGAGGTAGTCGGGCATTGGCTCACCGGCGTCGAGTCGGTCGGCGATCCGGGCATGGGCCACATCCCGGGCCACAACCAACGTGCCAGTCAGAGCCAGGCGAGTCTTGACCGGGTGGCGGCCCAACTCGCCCCGGATCTCGGCCATCGGCCGATTCAGGTCGATGGGGACTACTACTCCGGGCAGGTCCTGTGCGGCCACCTCGGGCAGGAACCGGGCCGGGTCGTCTTCGAGTTCTTCCAGGAACAGGCCCTCCTCGGTGATCTTACCCAGGGCCTGCCGGTCCGCCGAGCAGGACACGGCAATCCCGACCGGGTTGGAGGCGGCGTGGCGGGGCAAGCGCACCACCCGTACGTCGTGGCAGAAGTACTTGCCACCGAACTGGGCCCCGATCCCGAACTCCCGGGTCATGGCCAAGATCCGCTCCTCCCACTCCGGGTCCCGGAAGCCATGGCCGGCCTCGCTGCCCGATGTAGGCAGGTGGTCCAGATAGCGGGCCGAGGCGTACTTGGCGACCTTCAGGTTCTGCTCGGCCGACGTACCGCCTATGACCACGGCCAGGTGGTACGGAGGGCAGGCTGCGGTGCCTAGCAACCGCAGCTTCTCATCCAGGAAGGCAGCCAGTCGGTCCGGGTCGAGCAGGGCCCTGGTCTCCTGGTACAGGAAGCTCTTGTTGGCCGAACCGCCGCCCTTGGCCAGGAAGAGGAACCGGTAGGAGTCGCCGGGCACCGCCTCAATGTCGATCTGGGCCGGCAGGTTGGTTCCCGTGTTGCGCTCGGTGAACATGTCCAGCGGAGCCATCTGCGAGTACCGCAGGTTCGATGTCAGGTAGGTGTCGTACACGCCCTTGGAGATGGCCTCCCTGTCGTCGCCCGGGGTGAGGACCTGCTGGCCCTTCTTGGCTGCCACCACCGCGGTGCCGGTGTCCTGGCAGGACGGAAGGATTCCTCCGGCTGCGATGTTGGCGTTGTGGAGCAACTCGAGGGCTACGAACCGGTCATTGTCGGAGGCCTCGGTGTCGTCAAGGATGGCTGCCAGTTGTGCCAGATGGCCGGGCCGGAACAGGTGGGCGATGTCACGCATCGCCGTGGCAGTCAGAAGCCGGATGGCCTCAGGGTCAACTTCGAGGAAGGTGCGCCCGCCTGGTCCGTCCACGGTCGAAACCCCATCGGCGGTCAGGTGCCGGAACTCCGTGGTGTCGTACGGGTCCTCGAGCAGGGGTAGCAGATCGGTGTGGGCGAACTCGGGGACCTCGGTCTCGGAGGCCATGGGCCCAACTTACCCCCGCCTGAGGAAAAGGACTGGGGGGGATTACCTAAGCACGGGGCCCGTTGGTGGGGGCGGCGGTCAGACGGCGGCCAGGCCGGCAGCGATACCGTCCCAGACCTCGGTGTCCCCGCCGAGCACGTAGAAGGTCATCCGGTCGACGCAGTCGCCGTAGCGCTTGGCGATCCCGTCGGCGATGGAGTCGGGTTCTCCCACCACGGCGAAGGTGGACAGCATTTCCTCGTCGATCAACTCGGCCATGGCCTGCCAGGCGCCCTCTTTGGACATGCGGTTCAACTCGTCTTGGGCGTCGCCCCAGCCGTGCAAGTCCAGCACTCCCCGGTAGGCCGGGGTGGAGCCGTAGAAGGCGATCTGCTGGCGGATACCGGCTGCCGAGCGGGCCATGGACTCCTCGTCCTCGCCGGTGACCACGAACCCCGGTCCCACGATTTCGAAGTCGTCCATGCTCCGGCCCGCCTTGGCCAGACCTCGTTCCACGGCCGGGATGGTCACCTCGCGGAGGTACTGTTCGGTGCTGAAGGCATGGCAGATGATCCCGTCGCACACTTCGCCGGCCACCTCCGACATCAGCGGGCCGACTGCCGATATGAAGACCTTCGGGTCGCCGTGCGGGCTGGGTCCCGGATCGAAAAACGGGGTCATCAGCGTGTGGGTGTAGAAGTCGCCCCGGAAGGCCAGCTTGGTGCCGTTCTCCCAACAGTCCCAGATGGACCGGATGGCGGTGATCATCTCCCGCATACGGGCTGCCGGTCGCGACCACTCCATGGAAAACCGCTTTGTGATGTGGGGCTTTATCTGGGTCCCGAGACCCAGGATGAACCGACCCCTGCTGTACTGCTGGAGGTCGTAACCGATGTTGGCCAGAGTCATCGGGTTCCGGGCCAGGGCCACGGCGATCGAGGTTCCCAGTTCAATACGCTCGGTGTGCTCGGCGGCCACCATGTGGGGCAGGAACGGGTCGTGGCTGGTTTCGGCCGTCCACGCACCGGCGTAGCCCTTGGCCTCGAGGCGCTGGGCTGAGTCGATGATGGTCTGGAACCCTCCGTCCAAACTAGTTGGGAACGCGGCACCCAGGCCGCCGTCGATCTTCATACCGCGGACCGTAGCCCGAGCCTTCGGCACCGCTAGCGTCCGGACGCCATGGAGCTCCTGCTGGTCCGTCACGCCCTCCCGGACCGGGTCGACAACACTCCGACCGGAAAGATCGCCGATCCCGCCCTGTCGGCCCTAGGTCTTCGGCAGGCGGCGGTCCTGGCCGAATGGCTGGCCGGCTCGTGGCCCGGAGGGCCCCCGGCCGAGGCGATCGACGCTGTCTATGCCAGCCCGATGGTCCGGGCTCTCGAGACTGCCTCGCCAGTAGCCGAGCGGCTCGGGTGCCCCAAGGTGGTAGAGGGCGGGCTGGCCGAGTACGACGCTGAGGAGGTCGTCTACATACCGGTGGAGGAATTGCGGGCTGCTCGTGACCCACGTTGGTTCGAGTTGGTCTCTGACGAGGCCATCCCGGATCTGGCCGACTTCCAGGCCCGGGTGGTGGTCACCGTCGAGGCGCTGGTGGCGGCCCACTCTGGGCAGCGGCTGGTACTGGTCTGCCACGGAGGGGTGATCGGCGCCTACCTGGCGTACCTACTCGGCATCCAGCGGGTGCTGTTCTTCGAGGCGGGTTATACATCGATTAGCCGGGTGCTGGCCGCCTCCACGGGCGAGCGGTCGGTCGCCTCGATGAACGAACTGGCCCACCTCCGGGCGGCCGGCGTGCCTCTCTACGGAGAGGGCAGCTGAGGGTTCAGTTCCGGGCGGTCGCGGAAGTAGTCGAGGGACTCCGGGTTGGCCAGGGCCTTCAGGTTGGTTACCGGGCGTCCGGCCACTACGTCACGCACCGCCAACTCGACCAACTTCCCTGACCGAGTTCGGGGCAACTCCTCCACCCGGAGGACTACCGCTGGTACATGCCGGGGCGAGGCCTGGGCCCGGACCGCCGATCGGATACGTTCCACGAGGCCCCCATCGAGGTCGAGACCCCCGGTGGTGACGACAAAGAGCACGATTCGGCTGTCGCCCTCCCAGTCCTGTCCTACCGCCAGGCACTCCACGACCTCATCCAGTTGCTCGACCGGCCGGTAGATCTCGGCGGTGCCGATTCGCACCCCTCCCGGGTTGAGGGTCGCGTCGGATCGGCCGTGGATGACGATTCCGCCCTCCGGGGTCCACTGGGCGAAGTCGCCCTGGTGCCAAGCGCCGGGGAACCGGTCGAAGTAGGAGGCCCGGTACTGACGGCCGTCGTCGCCCCACAACCCGAGCGGCATCGACGGGAATGGCGAGGTGCACACCAGTTCTCCGGGCTGGTCCGTACCTAGTGGTTGGCCCGCCGGGTCGTAGACCTCAATGGCCATCCCCAGGGTGGGCCCCTGGATCTGCCCGGCGTACACCGGCCCGGTCGGGTTCCCGCCGACCAGGCACCCGCACAGGTCCGTTCCTCCCGAGATCGACGCCAGGTGCACGTCCGCCTTCCAGTCGGCGTGGACGTGCTCGAAGCCCTCAGGGTTGAGAGGGCTGCCGGTGGAGCAGATGGTACGCAGGGAACCAAGGTCGTGGCTCTCGGAGGGCCGGATACCCGACTTTCGGACTGCGTCGACGAACCTGGCCGAGACTCCCAGCAGGGTGATGGCGCAATCGTCGACCAGGTCGAACAGGCGCTCCGGCCCGGGGTGGAACGGAGAGCCGTCGTAGAGGACCAGGGTGGCGGCACTGGCAAGCCCGGAGGCCAGCCAGTTCCACATCATCCAGCCGGCGGTTGTGAAGTAGAAGATGTGGTCGCCGGCCCTGATATCGCAGTGCAGGCGGTGTTCGGTGAGGTGCTTAAGCAGAATCCCGCCGGCCCGGTGGACGATGCACTTCGGAGTACCGGTGGTTCCCGACGAGTAGAGAACGTACAGCGGGTGGTCGAAGGGCAGTCGCACGAACTCGGGCCGGTCCGCCGGGTGGTTGGCCAGGAAGTCGGCCAGGGTGGTCGACCTGTTCGGGAGCGGGCCTCTTGTCTCCAGTTGATCGGCGTCGGGAACTACAACAATCCGAGGGAGGGTGGGCATCCGGTCGGCGAGGTCGGACAGCCGGGAGGTGACGTCGTGATACCGGCCGGCGTAGTGGTATCCGTCGGTTGCGAACAGCACCACCGGTTCGATCTGGCCGAACCGGTCCAGCACTCCGTCAACCCCGAAGTCGGGGGAGGTGGAGGAGAACACGGCGCCCAGCGACGCGGTGGCCAGCATCACCGCGTAGGTCTCGGGAACGTTGGGGAGCCAAGCTGCCACCCTGTCGCCAGGTCGAACCCCGGCTTCCCGTAGTGCGCTCTGTAAGCGGGCCACCAGTGCACGCAGTTCGCCCCATGAGAGGTCCCGGCGCCGGCCGTCCTCCCCCCGGAACAGAATCGCTGGGTCGTCATCGTCACCGTGGGCCATCAGGTTCTCGGCGAAGTTGAGGGAGGAGTCGGGGAAGAACCGGGTGTCGGCCAGCCGGTCGCCCTGCACCATCGCCGGGCCGTCGCCCTGCTCGCCGATTACGCCGCACCAGTCCCAGGCCGTCGACCAGAAGCGTCCTGGGTCCTCGACCGACCAACGGTGCAGGTCCCCATACCCGCCCTCGACGCCGGCTACAGCCTGGAAGTCAGCCAGACGGGCGGAGGCCGTCCGGGTCTCGGAGGGTTGCCACACCGGGTCGGTCACCCGGCGGAGCGTAGCCACACCCTGTCGGTCGGGACCGGGCCCTCGCATTGGGGTCGTTCTCACTGATTCCCGAATCCTGGGGAACCCCCTAGGCTGCACCTGATGGCCCATGACAACCCCCGGTCGGACGACGTGCACGCCACGGTGTCCCGCCGCTTGCGGGCTGCGGCCATGCGCTACAGCAGGTCTCGCCGAGCGGTGGTCGATGTGTTGGCAGGGGCCGGTCGTCCGCTAACCCTTCCGGAGATCCTGGTGGCCGGGACCGGCTACGGCCTGGCCCAGAGCTCTGCCTATCGGAATCTCGGCGAGCTCGTCGACGTCGGGGTGGTCCGCCGCCTGACCTCCGGGGACGACCACGGTCGTTTTGAACTCCACGAATCACTCACCGGGCACCACCACCACCTGGTCTGCATGGTCTGCGGGAGGGTCGAGGACTTCGAGGCGCCGGAGGAGTTTGAGGCGGGGATCAACATGCTGGTCGAGACAGCGGCCCAGCGGGGGTTCGTCGTTGACGGACACCTCTTCGACATGGTCGGCCGCTGTGCCACCTGTTCCTAAACCACCCGGACGGCAACGATCCGAGGAGTCCCATGTTCTTAAAGCGCCCCGCAGCCCGGGTGGTCCTCTTGGACCGGTCGGCGCGGATCTTCATGGTCAACGCCGAGGATCCCCTCGACCCCTTCAAACCGGCCTGGTGGGAGATCCCGGGTGGGGGCATCGGACGCGGCGAGGACAGCGCTGCCGCGGCTGCACGCGAGCTCTACGAGGAAACTGGGATTGCTGACGTCGAGATGGGTCCGGTGATCTGGACCCAGCGGGTGCAGTTCACCTTCGGCGGCTACTACTTCGACAGTGACGAACGGATCCACGTGGCATGGTGTGACGGAGGCGAGTACCGGCCACAACACCTCGAGGCCCTGGAGGCGGCGGCCTTCCTGGGGGCCCGTTGGTGGGAGGTGGACGAACTGCTGGTTTCAGAAGAGCCGGTCCTCCCGGCCCTACTTCGGGACCATCTGGCTCCGATTGCCGCTGGCGAGTTGCCGGTTGAGCCGATCGACATTTCACCGGTTCCCATCGACTGAGCGCGACAGTTGGCCCTCCGGGTCAGGCCAGTCGTTCGAGACCGCCCCAGGCTAGGCGTGCCGCTAGCGCCGCCATCTCGTCGGCCGACCGACTCCGACCCTGGCCCATCCAGTGGCGGATCATGCCCTCGGAGAGTCCGTTAACGCCCGATGCCATGGCCAGGGCGTCCTCCCGGCCAGCGTCGTGGATGATACGGGCCACCGTCTCAGCGAATGCGGCCTGGATGCGCAGGGCATCGCCCCGGAACTCCGGTTCGGCCCCCAGCTTTGACTCGTAAAGCACTGCGAATGCGTCAGGTTCGTCATCGAAGAACCGGAAGAACGCCCGGAAGCCGGCCTCCACCCGGTCGCGCGAGGTCTCCTCGGTGAGGACCGCAGCCACGATCGAGTTGTGGAGGCGGTCCCCGACCCGGTTGAGGACCTCGACCACCAGATTGTGCTTGGAGGCGAAGTGCTGGTACAGGACTGGTTTGGTTACCCCGGCCTCGGTGGCCAGAGCATTCATCGAGGTTTCGTGGTATCCGTCGCGGGCGAAAACTCTTAAGGAGATGTCGAGCAACTGCTGTCGCCGCTCGGCGGCCGGCATGCGAACCGGAGCGACGGTGGCCTGGACCATGGGTGGACCGTAGCCACCCGCTTGTCCCCCAATGCAAGCCGGTCGCCGTCAACTGTCCCGTTCGGTTTCCTCCCGCTCGGCCCCCCGGACGGCGTAGTGCAACAGGATGGCCGGGGCCAGCACCGCCGAGCCTCCGACCAATAGCCCGATGACCACCGCGGAAATACCGTTGGTGAAGTCTGTGGCTAGCCCTAAGACCAGCATTCCGATCGACAGCGCGAAGGTCAGGTAGCCGACCCGCCGGCCGAGGTTAGCCAGCCGGGCCAGCCGGGCCCGGCGGGCCATTAGCGGATTCTCAGAACCGGACACCGGGGCCGTGCCCCCTCTGGTCGGCCGCGGTAGTCCACTCATCGCTTGGAGCCCCGTGCTGTTCCCACTAACTCGGCGTCACCGCCCAGGTACACGTAGCAATGGACGCCCCGGAAGCGGGCCACGTCATCCTCGAAGTTGGTCCGGGATGGGGTCAGGAACCCAAGTTCCAGCTCGGACAGTTCATAGATCTCGTCTACGAAGTCGCTGAACGCTCCGTAGCACTCGGCGGTAGCAAAAGCGTCCATCTCCCGGTCGCCGGGCCAGGGCGCCCCAGCCCGGGCCGGGTGTTCGGCCCGCAGGTAGATCTCTTTTTGGTGAGGACCTGCGCAGTCCACCTTCGTGTCGATCTCGATGACGCGTTCGTCGTTAGACCACGAGTACTGGTTGAAACAGTCCCCGGCGGCTAGGTCGTGAAGGTTGACCACCGCACCTACCCAGTCGGGGGCCGACTCGTTGGGCACCGTCGGTCGGGTCTCGACGAGGCTGGTGGTGGAAGTCGGTCCCGGCTGTTTGCCGGCTTCCTCCCCGGCGTCGGTGCAGCCACCCGCGGTCAGTGCGAACAGCACCACGATTGCCCGTCCGACGAAGCGCCCGGCGATCGGACGGCGGGCACCCTGCATGGCGTCAGGCTAGGGGTGCTGTGATGGCCTCGCCGGTACGGTGACGGAATGTCAGTGGTGGAACTCCGGGGCGTGGTGGCCGTCCTTGGTCGGTTCCCGGCCCTCGCCGGGTTGGACCTGACAGTGACGGCCGGGGAGACGGTGTTGGTGCAGGGACCTAATGGTGCTGGGAAGTCGACTCTGCTGCGACTATGCGCCGGCCTGGTCGTTCCGACCCGTGGAGAGGCCAGGGTGCTGGGCTTCGACCTGGTGGTTGAGCGCCATACTGTGAGGCGCCGGGTCGGCCTGCTGGGCCACGCTACTGGCCTTTATGACGACCTCACAGTGGCCGAAAACGTGACCTTCTGGGCCCGGGCAGCCGGGCTGGGCCGGGTCGCCGAGGCTAGGGCCAACTGGGCTCTCGGCCGCCTCGGACTGGACGGTCCATTGGCCGACCACGCGGTGCGCACCGTGTCGGCCGGGCAGCGGCGGCGAGCGTCGCTGGCCGCGCTCGCCGTACGGCGTCCGGACCTGTGGCTACTGGACGAACCACACGCCGGCCTCGACCAGGAGGGTCGGGACGTCGTCGACGACCTGATTGGTGAAGCGGTGGCAGCCGGGGCGACGGTGATCGTCTCCAGCCACGAACTGGACCGGGTGCGCCGCCTCTCCCCCCGGGTAGTCACCCTGGCTGGCGGGACCTTGGTCGGGGACCGCCTGGGGGTGGTGCGGGATGCGTGAAGTGCTGGCCGACCTGAGTTTGGTCGCCGCCAAGGACCTGCGGATCGAGTTCCGATCCCGGGTGCTGGCCAACCAGGTAGCACCGTTCGCGCTGCTGGTGTTGGTGCTGTTCGGGGTGGCTCTCGACGCCGACCAACGCACCCTCCGGAGTTTCGCCCCAGGGCTGTTCTGGGTGGCCGTGCTGCTCTGTGCCCTCTTGGCCGTACAGCGCTCGGTGGCCGTCGAACGGGCCGACGATGCGGTAGTTGGCCTGCGGCTGTCGGGGATGTCACCCGCCGCCCTGTTCCTAGGTAAGGCAACGGCGGTGCTTGTACAACTCCTAGTCCTCGAGGTGCTGTTGACCGGGGGGATCATCGTCCTCTACCGGTCGTCGGTGGAGGACGTCGCGCTGCTGGTACTGACCGGGTTAGCGGCCGGAGTGGCTGTGGCAGCCGCCGGTACGCTCTACGGCGCGATGGCCGCCGGCCTAGGGGTCAGCGAGACCCTCCTTCCGATCCTCTTGCTGCCGGTGCTGGCCCCCGTGCTCATTGGCGCCACCCGGGCCTTCGACGACGCGCTAGGAGCCGCCGCGGTTGACGGATGGGCCTGGCTGGTGCTGCTGGCCGCCCTGGCGGTGGTCCTCACGCTGGTCGGGGCCTTGGCCTATCGAGTACTGGTCGAGGACTGAGGGAGGGCCTGCAGTGGACACCATGGCGACCGAATCCCGGATCACTACGGGCTCGCGGGGGACGCGGCTACTGGGCCTAGCAGCCCTGGCCGGTGTGCTGGCACTCCTGGTGTTCGCGTTCGTGCTGACCGATCCCGACGTGCGTACCCATCCGACCTCCGGTGAGGAGTTCGGCCAGTTCGACGCGGTGCGCCTCCTGTACCTGCATGTACCGATGGCCATCCTCACCTACGCGGCCTACGCGCTGTGCGCCGCGGCCAGTGCCGGGTATTTGCTCCGGAGGACCCCATGGTGGGACGTGACGGCCCACGCGGCCGCCGAAGTGGGCACCCTGGCCTGCGCCCTGGTGTTGGTCACAGGGTCGATCTGGGGTCGGCCAGTCTGGAACACCTGGTGGGAGTGGGGCGACGTGCGCCTGATGACGACCCTCCTGTTGTTCCTGTTGTTCCTGGGCTACCTGGCCTTGCGGCGGGCCGCCGTCGATCCCGAGTCGGCAGCCCGCCCGGCTGCGGTGGTCGCCCTAGTGGCGGTGCTGGACATCCCGTTGGTAAACCGGTCGGTGGAGTGGTGGGAGAACCGAACCCTTCATCAGAAGTCGACACTGACCGAGTTGAAGATCGAGGACCTGACCCTTTTCACTCTGGTTCTGGGGATCGTGGTCTTCGGACTGGTCGTGACCTGGTTGTTGTTGCACCGGTTCCGGGTCGGCTGGTTGGAGCGGGCCGAGGTGACCCACGGGATCGACCGGGCCATCGCCGAGCGCCGTGGGGTCGCCTCAACCACCGGAGTCGACTCGACGGTCGGGCAGACGAGGGAGGAGTCGTGACCCATCTCGGCTACCTACTTTCCGGGTGGGGAATTGCACTTGGCGTCCTAGCCATCTACGCCCTCCGGCTGGTCCGGCGCGGTCGGCGACTCAGCGCCCGGGTGCCGCCGGCCCACCGGCGGTGGATGCAGTCACCGGGAACCAGTGGTGACTGACCTCCCACCGTCCGACCTAACCCCCCGTGCTGCGCGCCCCGAACGACGGGCCCGGCGGGCCCGGTCGGCTCTACTGGTCGCCCTGGTAGTTGTTGCGGTGGTCGGTGTGCTGGTACGCACCCTCGACGACGCATCGCTGTTCTTCTACCCGGTCGACGAGGCAGTGGAGTTGCGGGCCGAACTGGGCGAGGAACGCTTCCGGGTAGTGGGCAGCCCACAACCCGGAGTGGTGGAGGCTGTCGCCGACGGTCGGACGGTAGTGGTGTTCACTTTGTGCGTTGGCGAGGTCCTCGCTGACGTGGTCCACGAGGGCGATCCGGCGGAGTTGTTCCGACCCGGCGTGCCGGTGGTCCTGCAGGGAACCTGGCGGCGGGAAGACCCACCTTTGTTAGACGCTCTCGACCGACCAGCCGCCGACGGCTGGCACCTGCAGACCGACCATATGGTGGTCAAGCACGACAATGACTACCGGGCTGAAGGGGCGGAACTGGAGCCCTGCGGTACCGCTCCGTGAGCGCCACGGGTTGACCGTTCGGTGAACGCTGCCCTCGGCTCGGGATTCGTCGCCCTCGGGCTGGCTGCGTCGATTGTCGGCCTGGCCGCCCAGGCGGTGGGACTAGCCACGGGCCGGGCCCGGTTGCTGGCCCGGGCGCCGGCCACCGTCGTCGTGCTGGCCGTGGCGGCCGTCGGCCAAGTGGCGGTTATGGAACGGGCGCTGATTACCAGGGACTTCACCGTGGCCTACGTCGCCCAGCACGGCAGCCACCGGACACCCGCCCTGTTCAACGTAGCCACCCTCTGGTCGGCCCTGGAGGGGTCGATCCTGCTGTGGGTTCTGGTACTCGTCGGATACCTGGTGATGGTGGCCTGGCGGTTCCGGCACCGTCTGGCCGACCCGCTCGTCGGGTGGGCCTTGTTGGTGCTCTTCGCGGTGTGCACGTTCTTCTTCGTGCTGCTCGCCGGGCCGGCCCACCCGTTCGCCTCCTTTGACCCGTGGCCGGGTTACGACGGTCCAGGGCCCAACCCCCTCCTCCAGAACCACGTGCTCATGGCCTTCCACCCGCCGATCCTGTACCTGGGCTACGTCGGTTTCACGGTGCCGTTCGCCTTCGCCATCGGGGCACTAGCCACCGGCCGGATCGGGGAGGGATGGTTGGTCGAGACTCGTCGTTGGACACTGCTCGCCTGGACGTGCCTCACGGCCGGGATCATCCTCGGAGCTTGGTGGTCCTACGAGGTGCTGGGATGGGGCGGCTACTGGGCGTGGGATCCGGTGGAAAACGTCTCGTTCCTACCCTGGCTGACCGGCACGGCGTTCCTTCACTCGGTGATGGTCCAGGAGCGGCAGGGGATGCTCCGGGTCTGGAACCTCTCGCTGCTGTGTTCCACCTTCGCCTTGACCATCCTGGGCACGTTCGTCACTCGCTCCGGAGTCCTCGAGTCGGTGCACTCGTTCACCGAGTCGGGCATCGGCCCGCTGCTGCTCGGCTTCTTCGCCCTGGTGGCTGCAGTCAGCGTCGGCCTGATTGCCTGGCGGGGCGACGACCTCCGGAGTGAGGGATCGATGGCCTCACCGGTGTCGCGCACCGGGGCCTTCCTAGGTAACAATCTGCTGTTCGGGGCGTTCGCCTTCGTCGTGTTGCTGGGGACGGTGTTCCCGCTGCTGGTCGAGGCGACCACCGGTGACCGAATCTCGGTTGGCAACCCGTACTTCGAGAAGATGACGATGCCCATCGGGTTCGCCCTGCTGTTCCTTATGGCTATCGCACCGGCCCTGCCATGGGGGAGGGCTGACTCCGGGGTTTTGTCTAGAGGGCTGCTAGCCCCGGCAGCCACTGGTGCGGCTGCCATGGTCGTTGCTGTGGCCGTGGGCAGCCGGGGATGGGCGCCCACCCTGGCCGTGGGACTCGGCGGGTTCGCGGCCGGCGGGGCACTACGGCCCCTGCTGAGGGCGGTGCGGTCCGGGGGCCTCTGGGGCCTCCTCGGCCGGTCCAGTGGTGGCATGGTGGTTCACCTTGGAGTGGCGATCGTGGCCGTCGCTTTCGCCTGCTCGTCGTCTTTCATCCGCCAAGCCGAGTTCCGCTTCGAGGCGCCAGGCGACCAGGCGACCATCGCTGGCCACCAGCTCGTCTTCGATGGCCTTGTGGAGGTCGAACGACCGGAAAAGACCGAGATCCGGGTCGAGCTTTTTGTTGATGGCCGGCGATATGCACCGGCCATCAGCCGATTCCCGTTCGGAGGTCGCACAATCGGTACGCCAGCCACCCGTTCCTCGTGGCGCGATGACGTACAACTAGCGGTCCTCGCCGTTCCTGACGACCGTGGTTCGGCGTCCACGGTGGTGCGGGTGACCGTCCAGCCGTTGGTGTGGTGGCTCTGGGTAGGCGGTGGGGTGATGGTCGTGGGCACGCTGCTGGCCGCCGTGCCCGCCCGACGCCGGAAACCCGCTGGTCGGGGTGACGGGGTGTTTGCCACCGAGGGGGTGAAACGGTGAACACTGTTCGGGCCGCGGCGCTCGGTGTTGCCGTGATGGTCGCCGTGATGGTCGCCGTGTTAGCCACCGGCCGGTCGGGACCCGATCGGATGGCCGCCCACCTGGTGGGGCAGCCAGCCCCTCCGGTGGTCGGAACCACCATCGACGGCGACCGTTGGGATCTCGACGACCAGCGGGGCCGCTGGGTGGTGGTGAACTTCTTCTCCACCACCTGCGTACCGTGCGTACGGGAGCATCCAGAACTGGTGGCATTCGCCGATGCTCACCGGGCGGTCGACGACGTGCGGGTGGTCAGCGTGGCCTTCGACGACCGGGCCTCGGCGGTAGAGGCGTTCTTCCGGGAACGGGGAGGGGACTGGCCGGTGTTGGCTGCGACCACCGGTCGGATTGCCGTCGACTGGGGTGTGGTGGCTGTACCTGAGTCCTACCTGGTGGGCCCATCTGGTTACGTGGCCGCCAAGGTGGCCGGTGGGGTCGAGCGCGCCGATCTGGAATCACTGCTTTCCCGGGCGGGCGCTGAGGGATGAGCGGTCCAGTCCGCTCCCCGGTAATCCGCCTGGCCTGGCTGGCCGTCGCCCTGGCCATCGCCGGTGCCCTGGCCATCGCGGTGGCCGCGGACCGGCCGGCCTTGACGAATGCCGACCGGGTCCGCCAGTTGGCCGAGGACTTCGCCTGCCCGGTCTGCGCCGGCCAGTCGCTGGCCGAGTCCGACGTTTCGGTGGCCCGAACCATTAGGGCCACCATCTCCGTCCTGGTCGACGATGGGGTCGGCGACGACGAGGTGCGCTCCCTGCTGGTCTCCCGGTTCGGAACCGACATCGACTACAACCCGTCGGGCTCGGGGCTGACCGGGGTGGTGTGGGTGCTCCCCGTGGTGATCGGCGGAGTGGCGGTGGGGCTCCTGGCCCTGGCCGTTCGGCGGTGGCAAGGATTTCGGACCGCTGCCCGGACTCGGAGTGTTCTGGTCGGGACGGTCGGGTTGGCCGTGCTGGCCGGGTTGGCCCTTGCCGGGGCGGCTGGCAGCCGGCGGGGTGACGATGCTCTTTCCGGCGACATCCGGGCCTCGACGCGGAGCTTGCTTGTCGAGGCGTTGGTGGTCCCACCAGCCGAGGCGATGGAGATCTACGACCGGGTGCTGGAACTCCAGCCGTCGAACGTGGAGGCTCTGGCCTACCGGGGTTGGGCGGCCTGGCGTGGTGGTGACCCCGGGTCGGCTCGGACCGACCTCGACGACGCGGTGACCCTTGACCCGTCCTACCCGGACGCCCGGGTCTTCAGGGCGTCCCGACGACTCGCCGAGGGTGACGCGGCTGGGGCCTCTGAAGATCTGACAGTGCTCGACGGGCTCGACGCCCCGCCGATCGTTGGCGATCTGGTGGTCGCCAGCCGGTTGAGGGAGCGGGTGGCCGACGAACTGGCCCGGTCGGGTGAGGTGGTGACAGCGCTCGAACTGTTGGACTCTGGCCTGATTGTCCTCGAGGGTTCGGATCCCCGTCGAGCCGCTGCGCCACTGCTGGCTCACCGGGGGTGGCTTTTGGCCACCACCGGCGACCGGGCCCTGGTCGAGTTGAGTCTCCTGTCCCTCGACGAAGCGATCGCCCTTAACCCGACCGACCCCTACGCCCTGGCTTATCGGGCGGTGACCCTCCACCTTCTCGACCGGAGGGAAGCGGGTTTGCGCGACGCGGACACCTTCACTGCGCTCATAGACCAGCCCCCTGAGTTGCTCGAACTCCTCGTCTCCCGGGGCCTCCTGACCAGTA
>ERZ651768.790-NODE-790-length-23474-cov-5.405394_pt1 | contig 23474 bp, 19 predicted proteins | sample MGYA00514754_ERZ651768 | MGnify/ENA metagenome assembly ERZ651768
TGACGGAGGACAAGATCTGGCGTGCCTACGGCCTTCTACAGTACGCTAGGTCGCTTCCCTTTGAAGAATTGATGAATTTGTTGTCCGGAATTCGTCTGGGTGTTGGCCTGAAACTCCTGCCAGAACTCCGGGTATACACGCTCAACAAACTCATGATTTTCACACAGACGGCTCATCTCGAGCAGGCCGCTGGACGCGACCTTTCGCCTGGGGAATGTGACGCACACCGGGCGGCTTATGTGAGAAGTGTCTTGTCGAAAGAGGGGCCGGCAACGCCGGAAGAAGAGATCGAACAGACCGATTCGCCCACGGAGGGGTAAGCGACTCTAAGCATGAACTACAACTTCACCGACCGTGTCCGGAAAGTGCTGGCGATGGCCAGGGAAGAGGCGATCCGCCTCCAGCACGACTATGTGGGCACCGAGCACGTCCTCCTAGGCCTCATCCGTGAGGGCGATGGGGTTGCCGCGGCCGTGCTTACGAACCTGAGCGTCGATCTCGACCAGATTCACGAACAAGTCGAAGAATCGGTAAAGAAGGGGAAGGCCACGATTGCGCTCGGTGAACTCCCCTACACGTCGCGGGCCAAGAAAGTACTCGAATTCGCGATGGTCGAAGCGCGGGAGCTCAGCCATTCATACGTTGGCACGGAGCACCTCCTCCTCGGTTTGCTGCGGGAAGAGAAAGGGATCGCGGCGCAGGTCCTCAACTCATTGGGCATCGGGATGGAAGAGGCCCGCTCCGAGACGCTCAAGGTGCTCGGGTCCGACGTGGGTCCGGCGCAACCGGCGGGAATCGGGGGTGGTACGTTCACGCCACCATCCGGAAAGGGAGACAAGAAGTCCAAGACCCCAGCGCTCGACCACTTCTGCCGGGACCTGACTGACCTGGCGCGCCAGGGCAAGCTGGATCCCACTATCGGCCGCGTAACCGAAATAGAACGTGTGGTGGAGATCCTTTGTCGTCGCAAGAAGAACAATCCGGTGCTCATCGGGGAGCCAGGTGTCGGCAAGACCGCCATCGTGGAGGGGCTGGCCCAACTCATCTCCCGCAATGACGTGACAGACGCCCTGAAGGACAACCGGGTGCTGGCGCTCGACATGGCGGCCGTGATCGCGGGCACGAAGTACCGGGGCCAGTTCGAGGAGCGCCTCAAGGCCGTGATGAACGAGATCTCACAGAATCAGGGCGTGATACTGTTCATCGACGAGCTGCACACATTGGTTGGAGCCGGTGCTGCTGAGGGCGCCATCGACGCGTCCAACATGCTCAAGCCGTCGTTGTCTCGCGGGGAGCTGCAGTGTATCGGCGCATCGACGCTCACCGAATACAGGAAGTACATCGAGAAGGACGGCGCTCTCGAGCGTCGCTTCCAGCCGGTCATCGTGGATCCGCCGTCTGTCGACGAAACCGTGGAAATTCTTCAAGGCCTGAGGGATCACTACGAAGACCATCATCGGATCGTGATCCCAGACGAGGCGCTCCGGCAGTCGGCGAAGCTTGCCGACCGTTACATCACCGACCGCTTCCTCCCCGACAAAGCCATCGATGTCATCGACGAGGCGGGCGCGCGGGCGCGCATCGCGGCACAAGTGCCACCTCCGCAAGTCGAAGACTTGAAGGAAGAACTCGCCGAGATCGCCGACCTGAAGGAAGGGACCATCCGAGATCAGGATTTCGAACGGGCGGCCGAACTTCGGGACCAGGAGCGCGCGCTTCAGGACAGGATCCGAGCTGAGCAAGAGCAGTGGGAGGAGGAGCGTAAGCAGCACCGTCCCGAAATCCAGCCCGAAGACGTCGCGTTTATCGTGGGGCGCTGGACCGGGATCCCGGTGACCAGACTCCAGCAGGCTGAGACCGAGCGCCTGGTCCACATGGAGGACGAAATTCACCAGCGGGTGATCGGCCAGGACGATGCCATCCTGGCGATCTCAAGAGCCATCCGAAGGAGCCGAGCGGGCCTGAAGGACCCTCAGCGTCCGATTGGATCCTTCATTTTTTCCGGACCGACCGGGGTGGGGAAGACGGAACTCGCTCGGGCGTTGGCCGAATTTCTTTTCGCCGACCGCGAAGCTCTCATCCGCGTGGACATGAGTGAATACATGGAGAAGTTTTCCGTGTCGCGGTTGATCGGTGCGCCACCTGGATATGTGGGTTATGAGGATTCCGGAGCCCTTACGAAGGCAGTCCGGCGTCGTCCGTACTCCGTGGTCCTCCTCGACGAAATCGAAAAGGCTCATCCGGATGTGTTCAATATTCTACTCCAGGTGCTGGACGAAGGGCACCTTACGGACAACTACGGTAGAGTGATCGATTTTAAGAATACGGTCCTCATCATGACGTCCAATCTCGGGGCCAGAGAAATCTCCAAGGGAGGCAGTCTCGGCTTTCACGACGGCGAGCGACATAGCTCGTACGACGTGATGCAGGCCAAGGTACGTGACGAGATCGAGCGGGCCTTCAATCCGGAGTTTCTCAATCGGGTGGACGAGACCATCGTCTTCCATACTCTCGACCGCGAGGAGATCGGACAGATCGTCCACATCCTCATGAAAGAGATCGACGAACGGCTGGCCGAAGAAGATCTCACCTTGGCGCTCTCCGAGGCTGCCACAAGCTTCCTGGTGGAGAAGGGCTATGACGAGAAATTCGGAGCTCGACCTCTGCGCCGTGCTATCCAGCGATACGTGGAGGATCCACTCTCCGAGAAGATCCTGACCGCCGAGTTCTCCTCGGGTGACGAGATCGTCGTGGATGTCAACGAAGACGGTGACAGCCTCACCATGGCGGTGGCATCACAGTCGAAGACGTGAGCGTCGGTACCAGAATCGTGTTTCAGTCGATCCGCTCGAATCCCCCATGTTGCACTCCGGCTTGTGTTGTCCTGTTGTTGGCTGCCCTCCTTCCGACAACGCAGGTGGGCGCCCAGCAGGCGTCCGCGAGCTTTGACCCCGTCGTCATCGATTCGGTTGACGTGGAAGGAAATATCCGTCAAGCCGACCTCACGATCATGGCGATGGGGGGCCTGAACCGAGGTTCCGCCTATACGATCTTGGACATCCAGCGGGGCTTCAAGGCGATGTGGGCGACCGGGCAGTTCAAGGACATTCGCGTTCGAGTAGAGGGCGATGTTGGTAGCGGGACAGTGACCTTGGTCTGGGAAATCGACGAGCAGGATCTGCTCCAAGACGTCGTCGTCACTGGCTTGACCAGCGTCGATTCCAATGACATCACCGATACGACAAGAGTCAACGCCGGATTTCCGTATTCGCCGGCAGCGGTGGGAAACGTCATGGCGTTGATTCGATCCGCGCTGTCTGAGAAAGGAATCCCCTTTGCGAACATTGTGGAACGCATCGAACGTGTGCCGGATCGTGGGAAGGAAATCATCCTTTACCTGGACATCGAAGAAGGTACGCAGGTCACGGTGGCCGACGTCACGTTTAGTGGCAACAGCGTTTTCACGGACGCCGAACTGCGTGGAGCCATGTCGGTGCAGCCCGAAGGGTTTTGGTGGTGGAAATCGGGTCTGTACGATAGAGAAAAATACGACGAAGATCTCGTAACGGGTCTTCCGAGTTTCTATGCCAATGGGGGCTATCTGGACTTCGCGGTGGTGGGAGACTCCTTGATCATCGATCCCGCTACCGGGAAAACCCGACTCGAGATTGCGATCGACGAAGGTGAGCAATACCGGCTCAGAGAGTTCACGGTCGCCGGCAACAATGAATTCTCGACGGAACAGCTCCAACGGATCTTCCGGCCCGAGCAGAGTGGTCTTTTTGGGGGCCCAGATTCAGATGAAGCAGAACTTCCCGTGTTCGACAGCGGTCGCTTCCAGGAAGCCACTCAGGAGGCGGGCCTACTTTACCAAAACGAGGGCTACCTGTACTCCAACGTCGTCCCCTTCGTAAGACAGAACGAAGCCGTGGACGGTGAGGCGCTCACTGTGGATGCCGGGTGGGCGATTGAGGAGGGGCCACAGGCTTATATCAACCGGGTCAATATCGTAGGAAACGAGTACACGTATTCGAGGGTGATTCGAGACAAAATCTTCATCCTTCCGGGGGACGTATATTCTCAAGAACGAATCATCCAAAGTTTCCAGAGCATATCATCGTTGGGCTACTTCGAGCCGATGGAACCCCCGGATATCATTCCCGACCAGGCCGGCGATGTGGACGTCACGTTCACGGTGACGGAGAGGCCGACAGGGGCGATCAACTTCGGTACTTCGGTCGGTGGTTACTCCGGCGGCCTTTCCGGGTTCATAGGGTACGATCAACCAAATCTGTTCGGCCAAGGTAAGTCTGGAAGCGTGAGGTGGGATTTCGGTCAGTACCAAAACAATCAAGTTCTGAGTTATGCCGACCCGGGGATCTTCGAGTCCCTCGTCAGTGGTAGGGTGAACGTGTTCAATTCGCGGGACCAGTTCCAGACCTTCCGCTCCGGCAGACGAAGGCGCCTCGGCTTCGATGTCCGGCTTGGTTTCTTGATCCCAGGAGCTCGATTTACCCGGCTCTTCACTGGATACGGGTTGTCTAAAACGACGTTGACGCAACAATCCGGCACCGACTTTTCACTGTTTGGAATGCCGGCGGCCACGCAGAGCACGGTTTCGGCAGGCATTACACGCACGACGCTGAATCACCCGCTGTTCCCGACCGTCGGTTCGCGTCAGTCCGCCAACGTCGATTTCACCGGGGGTCCCCTCGGGGGAGATGGGAAATTCGTCAAGTATACGGTGGATGGAAGTTGGTGGCTCCCGATTGGCGTAGCGGGTGGAGGTGACACACCGGGCACTGGAACCACCTTCGCGATCGGCATGACCATGCGCATGGGGGCCCTCCAGGGTAACAGTCGTTCCTTCCCATTCGACGGATTCTGGATGGGTGGTGTGCAATTCGGTCAACAACTCCGCGGGTATAGCGAAACCACGGTCACCCCGCTCGGGTATTTCGACGAGGATGCGAGAGCCATCATGGATATCTCTCGGATCGGACACGCGTTCTACTCCATGACGACCGAGGTTGCAATGCGTCTCGGCGCCCAAGCGTCTGCCTCGCTATTCATGGACGCCGGAAACGTTTGGGAAAACGCCGCCGACATCGATCCGAGTCAACTCTACCGAGGTGCGGGTATCGGCGTCCAGTTGGTCACACCGTTTGGCCCCATCGGGTTGGACATCGCCTATGGATTCGACAAGCCGGACCCTGGCTGGCAGCTGCACTTCCGGCTCGGACCTGGCATGTAAATCCTCGATCTTCTACAGATCTCTCATGGGAGTTGTGCAGACTATGCAACGCGTGATTCTGTTTTCAGGTGTCTTCGCCGTCCTTTGTGCTCCGGCAGCCCAAGCGGCGGCTCAAAGCCCGCTCAAGATCGGCTACATCAACTCTCAGGTGATCATCGCGGAGAGCCCGGCTGCCACGGCAGCTCAAGAGCAGTTCCGGCGCGAGATGGTGCCCTTCGAAAGTGAAATGCAGGCTCTCGAAGGGGAGATCAGTGGTTTGATGGCCCAGTATCAGGCCCAGCAGCTCACGCTCACGGCCACCGCCCGCAGGATACGCCAAGACGAAATCTCTCTAAAGCAACAGGCTTATCAGGACCGTATGGCCCAGATCGAGGCCGAAGCTACCCGCCGCCAACAGGAGCTGGTACAGCCCATCATGGAACGGATTAACAACATCATTCAGGCGATCCGCAGCGATAGTTCCTACACCTTCATTTTCGATGTTGCTGGTGGTGGCCTGATCGCAGCGGACGAATCGTTCGACCTCACCAGTGAGGTCATGCAGAGGCTGGCGGCGGGAGCGCCATAGATGTTCCCCGAGCCCGCCCCACCGAAGTCGGGTGATGCCCGACCGAAGTCGGGTGGTACGTGGCTCACTCTAGTCGAGCTCGCAGCCATGGTGGGAGGACGGGCTGAAGGCGACCTCGACAAGCACATTGCCGGGGTCACGTCGCTCGCTCAGGCAGGACCCTCCGATCTCGGGCTTCTGGTCGACTCCCGTTACTCTCGTGCCGCGAGCGAAACCGCTGCAGGGGCCATCCTGGTCTCTTCAAACTTGGAGGACATGTTGGATCCGGCTCAAAGCCGGGTCGTAGTGGAGGACCCTCGCAAGACGCTCCCCACAGTCCTCGAGTACTTTTTTTCAGATCCTCTCCCTCCGCCGGGGCTCCACGAAACGGCGATCATTGCCGAAGACGTGAAGTTGGGTACAGGCGTGTCGGTGGGACCGTACGTAGTCATTGAAGACAATGTCGTGATGGGGGAGGGGACCACCCTACACGCCCACGTGGTCGTCCGTAGCGGAGCACGATTGGGACGGGATGTGACCCTTCACCCACACGTCGTGGTCTATCCACACGCATGTTTGGGCGACCGGGTCGTGTTACACGCCGGCGTACGCGTAGGGGTGGACGGGTTTGGGTACGCCCACTCTGAAGGCGGTTTGGCCCGCATTCCGCATGTTGGCGCATGCATCATCGGTGACGACGTGGAGATCGGTGCCAACAGCTGTGTGGACCGCGGCTCTATCGGACACACTGAGCTGGGGGCACACGTGAAATTGGACAACCTGGTTCATATCGGGCACAACGTTACAGTGGGTCCCCGAACGGTCATGGCGGCGCAAGTGGCGATCGCCGGATCCACCAAGGTCGGAGCCGACACCATGTGGGGTGGGCAGGCCGGCGCTATGGATCATATCTCCGTCGGTGACGGTGCGCGTATCGCGGCGCGAACGGGCCTAACCGAAGACGTTCCGGCGGGGAGCACGATGGCGGGATTTCCGGCTCGACCGCTCACCGATTTCCTCAAGGCTCAGGCTCTTCTGTTCCGTCTCGACTCGCTCCGTCGGCGTGTTCGTGTCCTCGAACGTCTTCGCGACTCCCGAGAGGAAGGAGCCGCTTCTAGCCCGATACCGAGCCGCGTGGCTGTCATCGCTCCATCCGGGAGCTAGGACCGTGGCATCCGTAACGCGACCTACCGTACTCTCCCAAGAGTCTTCCAGACAACGCACTCTCGCCGGTGTGCATACGCTCGAGGGAGTGGGCGTTCATTCGGGAGAGCACGCATCATTGACCATGGGGCCTGCCCAAGCCGGCGGTGTGCGCTTCCGGCGCGCGGACCTCGAAGGGTCTCCTGAGATTCCCGCCGACCTCGATCACGTGGTGGGATGTGAGATGGGAACGAGCCTGGGCGCGGGCGACGTGAAGGTCCAGACTGTCGAACATGTCATGGCCGCCCTCTACGCCGCGGGCGTGGATCATGCCGTCATCGAGTTGCGAGGACCTGAGGCGCCGATCCTCGACGGTAGCTTCCAACGTTACTTGGCCGCGGTCTCGGACACGGGCACGGTGGAACTGGACGCGCCGGTTGAAGTGCTGTCCGTGCGGGGCCGGCTGACCGTGTCTACACCTTCCGGGTCATCCTACGTCGTAACGCCGGCGGACACTCTTCGTGTGTCCGCTACGATCGACTTTGAGCACCAGGCGATCGGGCGGCAACACGGTGCCCTAGACATGACCGAGGAAACTTTTCGCCGTGAGATCGCCCCTGCTCGCACGTTCGGGTTCCATCAGGACGCCGAGGCGTTGAGGGCCCGAGGGTTGGCTCAGGGGACATCTCTCGAGAACACGGTCGTTCTCGACGACGATGGAGTGTTGAACGGCAGCCTTCGGTTCGAGAACGAGTTCGTCAGGCATAAGATCGGGGATCTGATCGGAGATCTGGCATTGATCGGTCGGCACGTGCGGGGGCACATTGTTTCCGAGCGCCCGAGTCATGAGGGGAACATCAAACTCGCGAGGACTCTCTTGAAGCACGCCCAAACAGATTCTCACGACCTTCCCATCGAGGTCGACCGGATCATGGAGCACCTTCCGCACCGGTATCCGTTCCTTCTGGTGGATCGGATCGTGGAGTTCGAGTCCCAGAAAAGGATCGTGGGACTCAAGAACGTCACGATCAGCGAACCCTACTTTCAGGGCCACTTCCCGGGCCACCCGGTCATGCCCGGAGTCCTTATCATCGAGGCCATGGCCCAGGCGGGCGGGCTTCTCCTGATGGACATGGTGCCCGACCCCGAAAACAAGATCGTGTATTTTATGTCCCTGGATAACGTGAAATGGCGGAAACCGGTCATTCCCGGAGATCAACTCGTCTTCGAAGTCGAAATGGTCCAGTTCCGCCGGAACGTGTGCAAGCTTCGAGGTGTCGGAAAGGTGGACGGGGAACTAGTCGCTGAGGCGGACATGATGGCGAGAATTGTCGATCGATGAACACCAATCCCTGGAATGCGGGAGGGGAGGTCGAGGCCCTCGTCCACCCCACGGCGATTATCGATCCCCGCGCGAATGTGGCTCCGGGTGTGGCAGTTGGCCCGTACTCGATCATCGGACCCGGGGTTGTGGTCGGACGAGGCACGGTGCTTGGGCCACATGTACTTGTGGAGCGGGATACGACGCTGGGCGAGCAGTGCCAAATCGCGAAGGGCGCCGTCATCGGGGGTGATCCTCAGGATCTCAAGTACGAAGGTGAACCCTCCCATTTGTTCGTGGGCGACCGCACGGTGGTGCGTGAGTACGCCACACTCAATCGCGGAACGCGGGCCTCGGGCCAAACGGTCGTCGGGAGTGACTGCCTGATCATGGCGTATGCGCACGTGGCGCATGATTGCGAAATCGGGAACCACGTCGTTCTCTCGAACGCAGTCAATATGGCCGGCCACGTGGTGATCGAAGACTGGGCCAGTGTCGGAGGCCTGACGGCGATCCATCAGCACGTGCGTATCGGAGCCCATTCTTTCTGTGGGGGCGGATCACGAGTGCCGCAGGACATACCGCCTTACCTCAAAGTGGCCGGCAACCCTGTCAAACTTTACGGAATCAACACGGTCGGATTGGAAAGACGGGGAATCTCCGACGATGTGAAGCGATCCTTGAAGGAAACCTATCAAGTCCTGTTCCAATCTAAACTTACGCTAACTCGAGCCCTGGACCTGGCTGAAAACCAGGTGCACCAAATCCCTGAGGTACGGCACCTCTTGGCGTTCATTCGCTCCAGCGAGCGTGGGGTCACTACGTGACGTGGTTCACCACGTGAGCGGCTGCGGTGGGACACCGCCACGGAAAGGAGGGCCATGTCGCTGATACGCCTCCGCCGAGAGCGGAAGAAGCAGTGGATCGATAAGAAGGCGGGCTGGTCTCCCCGACGGCTCACGATCCTGCTTATCATGCTCATTGCCGCGATGTGGTATTTAGGTGTCGGATTCTGACCAGTCAGGGCCCGAACCGACCATCATGGTACTCGCCGGCGAGGCCTCCGGTGACGAGCATGCCGCACGTGTTGTCGCAGCCCTGAAGGCTCGGTGGCCGAGGAGCCGATTCCTCGGCATCGGCGGCCAGAGAATGAAAAACCAGGGTGTGGAGTTGTATGCCGAGCTCGACGGGTTGGCAGTGATGGGGCTCGCCGAGGTCATCCCGCGGCTCCCGTTTTTGTACCGCTTATCCCAGCGGCTCGTCTCCCTCTTGGACAGAGGAGACGTCGACCTCGTGATTCCGGTCGACTATTCCGGATTCAACCTTCGGATCGCCAAAGCCGCCCACCGGCGTGGGCTGCCGGTCCTCTACTATATCGCGCCGAAGGTCTGGGCTTGGGGCGCCCGCCGCGTAAGGAAACTGGCCACATACACTAACCGGTTAGCATTGATCTTCCCGTTCGAGGCGGAGGCCCTGGTACGGGCCGGAGTGAACGCCACCTTCGTGGGGCATCCGCTCCTGGAGACGTCCGCGGCGGAGCCAGACCGACGCGCGTTTTGCCGTAAGTGGGGTCTCGATGCCCAACGCCCTATTCTGGCGCTCCTCCCGGGATCTAGGCCTCAGGAATTGCGCCGTCACCTGTCCATTTTTCTCGAGGCGGGTCACCGCGTTGAGGACCGAAGCCCCGAAGTACAGCTTGTACTTGCGTGCGCTTCATCGATTTCCCCCTCGGCTTTCCGGGCCCTCGCCGTCCCAGTGGTCGATGACGCTCGAAGCCTCCTCGCTCATTCGGCGGTGGCACTTGTGAAATCTGGCACTTCAACCCTCGAGGCGGCTCTCGAGGGTACGCCATTCGTGGCGGTGTACAGAACACATCCGATCACATACGCGCTGGCACGGGGGCTCCTACAAGTGGATCGCATCTCCTTGCCAAACTTGATCGCTGGACGAGACGTCGTACCCGAGATCCTCCAGAATCAGGCAACCCCCGACCGCCTCGCTGAACTTATTCTGAGACTGCTCGAGCCCGACTGCACTGAGCGAACCGACATGATCAGCGGCCTGCTCTCCGTACGAGCTTCGCTCGGGGAACCTGGAGCATCCATGCGTGTCGCCGGTCTGGCAGAAGATCTTCTGGAGGACGCGTGGGGGCCGCGTTTACCCGGATGAGATCCGCCGTGTTGGACAGGATGGGATCAGCTTGTTTGAGTCTCACGGGTCGATATGTACTAGAGGCTCTGTTTCGGACCCTGCACGTCGAGAGGACCGGGCACCACGTCCTCCCGAGGCTTGGGGAAGAAGGTACTCCTGTCATCTTCGTCTTCTGGCATGGACGACTGTTGCCCTTAATCCACGTTCATCGCCACCAGAGTACCGTGGTGCTCGTCAGTGAACATCGAGATGGTGATTACGTTGCACGGCTCATCCATCATTTCGGTTTTGGGACGGTACGGGGCTCGAGCACGCGCGGCGGGGTACGCGGTCTGAAAGGACTTATCAGAGCCGCTCGTACGGGAAAGGATCTCGCCATTACGCCCGACGGCCCCCGAGGCCCCAACCGCGAATTGAAGCTCGGCGCGTTGACTGTCGCACGTGTGACCGGCTTTCCACTCGTCCCCGTGGGCGTCGGCATCACTTCAGCTTGGCGAATCCGAAGTTGGGATGGGCTCCTCGTGCCCAAGCCCTTTTCCACGGTGCGGGTCGCCTACGGTCTCCCGACTTTCGTTCCAAGAAATATGGACCGGGTCGGCATCGACGAGGTGGCCGCGTCGCTCCAACAGACCCTGGGCGACCTGTCTGGCCAAGTCGGAGACACAGCGTCCTTGACCCAGCGCGTAGGCACCGAGCGCCTGAGCCGGGGTGGAAACGCCGAGCCGCCGAGCCAGGGTGTGAATGTCGGGTCCTTGGACGCGTTCGGCGATACCGATCCTTCGTGAGAAGTCTCCGCGTGTGGCTCAGGCGATCGTGGGATGGACAGAGCGGCCCTCTGGGGCGACTCGCCATCGGCCTTTTTCTCCCCACGGAGTTGTTTTACCGGTGGGCCGTCGCGCTACGGAATCGGTGTTATGATCTCGGGATCCTTTCCCAATTCGAGAGCCGGATTCCCATCATTTCGGTCGGTAATCTCGCGGTCGGCGGAACCGGCAAGACACCTTTTGCGTCGTGGCTCATGACTCGTCTCACCAGCCTGGGACACCGGACTGCGCTTGTCACACGGGGTTATGGCTCGGACGAAGTCCTGCTCTACAAGATCCGGAACCCAGGCGTACCAGTCGTGGTCCGTAAGTCCAAGATCGAAGGTGTTGCACAGGCGGCGAGGGAGGAGGCCAATGTGGCGGTCCTGGACGACGGCTTTCAACATCGCGCAGCGAAAAGAGACGTAGACATCGTGCTTCTGGCGGCAGAGCAGAGTACCGAGGGCTCCATGCTTCCTCGGGGGCGTTTTCGGGAGCCACTGAACGCCCTGTCACGCGCCGATGCCATCGTCGTCACCCGGAAGATCGCAACCGAGGAAGCGGCGTGTGCTCTGGGGCGCCTGGCGATCGGTGAGGCGCCCGAGGCCGTGTTGGGGCAGATCCATCTCGTGGGGGGCGTTTGGACCGAGTTGGAAGGCGATCCACACGTCGAAGCACACGACGGACCGCCGGCCGGAGATCTCCTGGCCGTGTCCAGCATCGCGGAACCCGACGGGTTCCATGAGATGGTTCGCTCTAGGGCCAGCGGCGTGGTAGAGTGCATGGCCTTCCCGGATCACCATCCGTTTTCGCACAAAGACGTTTGGCGGATCGTGAATCGGGCAGCTGGAAGATCGGTGGTCACCACGGAGAAGGATGCCGTAAAGCTGAGGACGTTTTCGCAGGAACTACCGAGGACGTATGTGTTGCGCCTTCAGGTGGCGTGGGATTTCGGACAGGACGCCGTCATGGCGCTCATACGACAGGCCATAGAAGGGAAGAGCTTCGCAAGAGGCAACGGCCTTTCGGATGTGATCGCATGAAGATCACGGCCATCGTTGTTGGCCGGGCCAGCGCCCCCATGAAGGATGCCGTACTCGAATATGAGACGCGGGTGGGACGGTATTGGAAGTTTAAGGTGATCGAGGTAGCATCGGGCGGGGAGAGGGGTGCGAAAGCTCACGCGGATCGTACCATCGCGGCGGAAGAGGCGCTGCTTATGGCGCGACTTCCGGAGCGCGCCCAGATCGTCGCGCTCACGCGGACGGGCCGAGGCATGAGCTCGCCGGATTTGGCCGGATATCTCCAAGATCATGCCCTCCATTCCACCGCCGAGGTGTGTTTCGTCATCGGCGGAGCGTTCGGCCTCGGCACCGGTATTCTGGACCGAGCGGACAAACAATGGTCTCTTTCCGAGGCCACGCTACCGCATGAGATGGCCCGACTCGTGTTGGCTGAGCAACTGTATCGGGCCGGCACCATCGTCAAGAACGAACCCTACCACAAGAAGGCTGCTCGGTGAACTTCGAACTTCTCGTAGGACGACCCTCGGGCTCACCCCTGTTTGAGGACTATCTGGGCGGGGCCGAATCGGCGGCTCCTTTCTACTCCGGGTCATGGCAAGACCCGAAGACCTATCGTGCCCTCTTGGACACTGTCGACGCACGATTCGATTCGGATGCCAGACGGAGGGCTCTCGGGGCGTTGACGATTCCGGAGGGCCTCGACCCGGAGCGCCTCGACCGATGGATCGAGCAGCGAGGTGTGATCGTCACGACCGGCCAACAACCCGGGCTCCTGGGGGGCCCTCTTTATGCTCTCTACAAGGGCATTTCGGCGGTTCGTTTGGCAGAGCGGCTCGAGGGTCTGCTGGCCCGGCCGGTGCTCCCCGTTTTCTGGGTGGCCTCGGAGGACCATGACTGGGAAGAGGCAGACCACACTTACGTCATCGACACGGCGAACGAACTGATCCGTCTTCAGGTGCCAGATCCTGGGCACATCAAACGAGCGCTGCACCGTATCCCACTCGGTGAAGAGATCGCGGATGTGGTCGAGCAGGCGGCTCAGAACCTTCCTGAAACGGATTTCAGCACACCCTATGTCGACCAGCTTCGCAAAGCCTACAAGCCCGGGGTGACGCTTGCGGACGGCTTCACTGAAGTTCTTTCCAGCCTTCTGGCACCGCTCGGCATGTGCTTCGCCGACGCGGCCTCATCGACCGTGAAGGAACTCTCGGGACCGCTTCTTCTTGAGGAGCTCGGTCGGGCCGAGGCCCACGAGGTGCTGCTCCGGGAGGATGCGGACAAACTCGCTGACGCCGGCTATTCCGCGCAGGTGCCCATCTTGGATGGTGCGGTCAATCTCTTCCTGGAGGGTCCCGAAGGACGAGAGCGAATCTACCGGAACGGAAGCGACTTCGAGCTTCGCCGCTCTCGTGAATCGGTGTCGGCGGTGGCCGTACGCGAACGGGCCGAAGCCGATCCGCTCACGCTGAGTCCGAATGTACTCCTCCGGCCCGTGGTCGAGAGTACGATTTTTCCCGTGATCAGCTACGTAGCCGGTCCGGGGGAGACGGCGTACTACGCGCAGATGAAGCGGCTCTTCGAGGCCCATGGACTCATGATGCCGGTGATCTATCCTCGGCACTCCGTCGCAGTGGTCGAGGCCAGAATCCGCAAGAAGCTCGACAAGTTGGGCTTGGATCTGGAAGGTCTTCAACGCCCCTTTCACGAGATCATGTCGGATATGGCTCGGGATGAAATGCCGGAGGATGTGCGTCGGACTCTCGAGAAGCTCGAGAGTGACGTGGCCCTGGGCTCGGTTGATCTTCTCGATGCAGCGACGAACATCGACCCCACGTTGAAAGGCCCGGTCACAAACGCTCGAAACACCGCCTTATCGGCCTTTCAAGCCGCGGAACGAAAAATCATACAGAGCGTAAAGCGAAAAAACGAAGTCCAGTCGAGTCAGCTGGAGGTAGCGCAGCGCCACCTCTTTCCGGAGGGGCAACCCCAGGAACGTATTTTGGCGCCTGTGTACTACTTGGTCCGTTACGGGAGTGAGTTCGTGGACGCCCTCGTGGCGAGATTTACGGTGGATTTGGCCGAAGAGTCGGAGTAGCTTCAAGCATCATGATTGCGCTTATCTTTCTTCTGGTCCTCCTGATTCCGATTCTAGCCATCGTGCTGGATTCTCCGGTGGGTCGGGCCCTCGCCGGACGTATGGAGCGTCCCGGACTCCCCTCCGGGGGCGACGCCGCGACCGCCGAGAGGCTCTCCTATTTGGAGGGCGAGGTCGAGCGGCTGACGACCGAGATGCGCAAACTCGAGGAAGAAAGTCAATTCTTGAACAACCTCCTCACCGAACGGCCGGCTTCACAAGTGCTCCCGCCCGGTGACCAGAGCGGTTAGAAGGCTGCCTTCCCACCCCTCTTCGGGTGACACCCGACGCTCCCGCGCCGCCTTCACGGTGGGCGCGGGCATTTTTTTCAGCCGTGTCAGTGGGCTTATTAGAAGCGTGCTGATGGCGTCGTTCTTCGGAACGTCGGGGTTGATGGATGTATGGATCGCGGCGACCAAAATCCCCAACGTGATCCAGAATCTCTTGGGGGAGGGGACGCTCAGCGCCTCGGTGATTCCCGTGTACTCGGAGTTTCTGGAGGAAGGGCGGGAGGAAGACGCCGGGCGGTTCGCCGGGGCGGTTCTCGGGATCCTCATGATGGTGGCGGGGGGGGCTGCGCTCCTGGGCGTGCTGTTGGCGCCTGTTTTCGTCCGGCTGGCGTTCTCCCTGTGGGACCCCGACAAGCAGGCGCTCACCACGGCCGTCGTTCAGATCCTGTTTCCCATGACCGCCGTGTTGGTGGTTTCGGCGTGGGCCCTCGCGATCCTCAACAGCCATCGCCGGTTTCTTGTGTCCTACATGGCTCCGGTCGCGTGGAACGGTGTGATCATCATCACCCTGGTGACGGTGGGGTTTGGCCTGGGGTGGTCTGGACGCGACCTACTTGTCGCGGCGGCTTGGGGTGCTCTGGGCGGTGGAATTCTTCAGCTCACGGTTCAGCTTCCGCGCGTAGTCCGGCTCCTCAAGCACTTCCGTCTTTCTCTGGACCGGAGTGTAAGCGGGATAGGGGAGGCCATTCGAAGTTTTGTACCCGTCGTAGCGGCCCGCGGCGCGGTCAACATCGGCAGCTTACTCGACGTCATCGTGGCCGGCTTGCTTGTGGAGGGGGCGGTGGCCGTCTTGGGATGGGCGCAGATACTGTACCTGCTCCCCATATCGCTTTTTGGAATGTCGATCGCGGCATCCGAACTGCCGGAGCTCTCCCGACAACGAAAGGCTCCGGCTGGCGAAGTGGCCGTGCAAGTCTCGGCGGCCCTTGAGCGAATCCATTTTCTCCTAGTACCCTCAATGGCGGCCTTCTTATTGCTGGGCGATGTGTTCATCGGAGGTCTGTATCAACGCGGAGAGTTTCTTCCGACAGACACGCCGGTCGTATACGCGGTGCTTGCAGCGTATGCCTTTGGTCTTCTCGCCTCGTCGGGTTCACGGGTTCTGTCCTCGGCATTCTATGCGATGCGAGACACCCGGACGCCGGCTCGGATGGCCTATCTTCGGGTTTCAGTTTCGCTGGCGGTTGGTATATCGCTGATGTTTCCGCTCGACCGGTTCACCTCCGGCGATCTCCACTATGGTGCAATGGGACTCGCACTGGGAGCGTCCGTGGCCGCCTGGCTCGAATACGCCTTGCTCCGGAGGCGTCTGCGTAGGGCGCTCGGCCCGCATGGCCCCGCCCGGTCCGTCCGCGGCAAGATTCTTGGAGCCACTACCATCGCCGCTCTCGCTGCGGGAGGCGCCAAGTGGATGCTTGGATCCAATGTACCACGACACGAGGGCATGGTCGCCGGACTCCTGGGTGATTCCGTGCCCTGGCTCGTACAACCCGCGTTGGCTGCGAGTACAGCCTTCATTTTTGGTGTCGTGTATCTTGCGGTGACCTCCCGTCTCGGTGTCGGCGCACCGCTCCGCCAACTCTTGGGGCGGCGACCGAACAGTCCCGACTCGCTGTAACCGTAGAAACTTGTCGTGGTAGAACTCGTGCTTCAGGATCAGCTCAAGAACCTGCCCACGCGCCCCGGCGTGTACTTGTTCAAGGACGCTAGGGGTGAGGTAGTCTACGTGGGGAAGGCCGGCTCGCTACGATCACGGGTACGGAGCTATTTCAGGGCGTCTCGCCAACCTCCGAAGACCCAAGAAATGATGCGGCACGTCGTGTCGTTGGAGACGATCATCGTGGGGTCGGAAGCGGAAGCCTTGATCCTCGAAGCGAACCTGATCAAGGAATACCAGCCACGGTTCAACATTCAGCTCCGGGACGACAAGCGTTACCCCTACATCAAAGTCACCACGATGGAGCCGTTTCCGAGAGTCTTCGTGACTCGGAAGCTCCACGACGACGGATCGAGATACTTCGGACCCTACACGTCGGTGGGATTGATGCGTGACGCTCTCGACGTGATCAAGCGACTCTATACCGTACGCTCCTGCAGTTACGATCTTCCGCGAGAGGCACCGGACCGTCCCTGCCTCGATTATCACATTGGGCGGTGCCTGGCCCCGTGCGTCGATTTGCAGGATCAGGCCTCGTACGGTGAGATGATCGGGGAAATTCTCAAGATTCTGGACGGTGACACCGAGGGTGTACGGGGCCGGGTAGAGGGACTCATGCAGGAGGCCTCGGAGGCGTTGGAATTCGAGCGGGCCGCCCGTCTCCGCGACGTCCTCTCGGGCCTCGATGCTCTGGCGCGACAACAGCGGGTGGAGCGGCTTCGGGGTGGGGACTATGACGTCGTAGGGTTGGCCCGAGACGGAGATCTTGCCGCCACCGTCGTTCTGAGAATCCGATCGGGCGTACTCCTGGGCAGGGATACCCAGCGATTTAGCGACATTGGGGACGAAAGTGACGCCTCTTTGATCACGACCTTCGCATCCCGGTACTACCTGAGCGGTGGGACGGGAAGGACACTCCAAGCGACGCGCCGAGCGTCACGTCTTCCCGGCGAAATACTGATTCCGGCGAACTTCGACGATCGAGAGCTGGTCGAGGATATTTTGTCCGACGAGGCGGGAAGAAGAATCCGCTTACACGCTCCGAAGAAGGGGACGAAGGTTCGGCTTGCGGAGCTCGCCGCGGACAACGCCCGTCACGCACTCGAGGATCGCCTCACCGCCCTGGAGCAGATCGAAGACCGGGCTGAGGCAGTACTTTACGATCTACGAGACCGGCTCGACCTCAAGATTGTCCCCCGTCTCATCGTGTGCTTCGATATCAGCCATCATCAAGGATCTGATACGGTCGGAAGCGCCGTGGTGTTCGAGAACGGTGCACCGAAGAAGAGCGAATACCGGCACATGCGCGTCAAGGGAGATTGGGGAAACGACGATTACCGTTCGATGACGGAGGTCGTCTCCAGGTATTTCCAGCGCAGGATGAATGAGGAGCGCCCACTCCCGGATCTTCTGGTCGTGGATGGCGGGAAGGGTCAACTCGGCGCTGCCCGAGGTGCGCTCGATGATATCGGTGTGACCGATGTAGCCCTTGCTGCGTTGGCGAAGCGTGAAGAGGTCATTTTTCGTCCAGACCAATCCGATCCGATCCGCCTCGGACGAACAAATCCCGCCCTCCATCTCCTCCAACGGCTCCGAAACGAGGCGCATCGATTTGCCGTGTCCTACAACCGCAAACTGCGGAGCAAGCGAACCTTGAGGAGTGATCTCTCCCAAATCCCTGGCATTGGCCCCGAGCGCCAGAAATTACTGCTCTCTCGCTTCGGATCGGTCCGTGGTGTGCGGGCCGTCACAGCCCCGGAGATCGCACGACTTCCCGGCATCAGTGAGACGCTCGCCGTTCGGATTCTCACCTACCTGGGAAACTAAGGGTGAACCTTGGCCGGTGTTTTACTGTATGTTGTAAAAGAAATTCCGTTTGGATTGCGGCCGTTTCGCAGCGGATTTAGTTTGCGTACGGTTTGGTATACACCTGTTTCAGGAGAAAATCGGATGTACCGCAATACGAGCTTGGTCCTCTTTGCGCTCTTCGCTCTATTGATGCCTCAATTTGTCGCTGCTCAGGAGGAGGTGACCCTGAACATCAGGAGTCGAATGTCGGAAACCATAACGGTGTTCGCTGTGTGGGAGACCGGAACGAGGACCCGACTCGGCGACATGAGAGCGAACCAGACTAGGGAATTCACGACCGAAGTTAACGGTACACGGGTTACGCTGTCCGTGCAGCGGGCAGGGGCGCGAGGTGGGGGAAGCACATCTGTCCGCCAACGCGGGCGGGACGAAGACTATGCCGATGTTCGTGCGGGCGAGTCGATCGAGTGGGAAATTCGATCGCCCGGCGATCTCATTCACCGGAGATCCGGAGAGTCGGGCGGTAACCTTGCCGATGCTTTTGCCGAGCTCGCCGGTGACGAAGCCGAGCCGGGATCACCCCGGTTGAGTGACTATACGTCGAGAAGTCAGGGAGCCATCCAGGCGGCGCAGGAGATGGAGGAAGGCACCCTTCGAGTGGCGGCTTACCGCGACGCACTCGCGACTATCACGGCAGGGATCGAACAAGACGAGAATGACGCTGCGGACGCCAATCCGATGGCCTATCTGCACCTGGGGATCGTCCATGCCGGCCTCAAGGACTACGTCGCCGCGGACGTAGCATTCGATCTAGCCGAGGCCATTTATCCCGCATATTTCGATGAAGAGGGCGGGACGGGCGCATTTCGCCTCAACGCATGGCTCGACGCCTATAACGATGCGCTCGTCAGGTTGGAAACGCAGGATTCCGAAGGAGCGCTGGAGCTCTTTGAGATGGCTAACGTGCTGTATGACAGGCGCGTTGAAAGCTACCTGAACATTGGGGTTACGGCCGCGCAACTGGGTGACATGGACAAGAGCATCGCGGCTTGGCAAGATGCGATCGCCGTCATCGAGTCTCCCGAGGGGAACCCCGGAGACTCTTTGACCCGTGCGACTTGGGATACCGACTTTTGGGTGATGGCTCACACCAACCTCGGTCGACTCCTCACGAATGAGGGACGTCCCGCGGAAGCAGTGACGTCCTTCGAGGCGATACTCGAGCGCGACTCCGACAACACGGACGTGCGGAGTCTTTTGGCCATGGCACTCTCCCAGTCGGGACAGGGAGCAGGCGCTCTTTCCGTCTTCGACGAGATTCTCGCGAGTGAGGATGGCGCCCCCCTCGATTACTATAACGCGGGTGTGACACTGTACGGCGCTGGTGATTTGGACAAAGCCGTCCTCGCGTTCGAGAAGACCATCGCACGGTCGCCTATGTACAAGGATGCCCTTCAGAACCTGATCCAAACCTATTTTGAGCTGGAGAATTACGAGGCCCTGGTCCCTCACGCACAGAGTATTCTCGAGTTGGACCCTTTCAACGATTACGTCCATAGGATGTATGTGAGGGCGTTGAGCCAGCTCGAACATGCGGATCTTATCCCCGCACTTGATGTTCTGCAGGCCTTACCGTTCTTGGTCGATGAGCTCGCGCTACAACCGTTGGGTGCCGGTTGCCGCATATCGGGCGTGGCAGTCAACAACACGTTGGACTCCGGAACCTCAATCATTCTGCGCTTCACTTTCTATGACAACGCCGGGAACGTCGTCGGCTCCGAGCTTACCGAAGTTACGGTATCGGACCCCGATGTCGCCCATCCATTTGATGTCACGTTTGATGCGGAGACGCAGATATTGGGATACAGCTACGAGCTCGTGGGCTAGAGAAGCGTCGGCCCCGTTGCGGGCGTAGCTCAGTTGGTAGAGCATCAGCTTCCCAAGCTGAGGGTCGCCGGTTCGAGTCCGGTCGCCCGCTCTGGAGTAACAAAGCTCGGCCAGGGTAAGGATGCGGAACCTGTCCGGACATCTTCTATCGTGAGCCTTTGAGTGACGTGTTCAGGGCAGATCAATTCACAAACAACTGGAGAATGAGACTCTTACTCGGCGATACGAACATCGGAAACGCCCCAAGCAAACTGCCTCAAGACACTTTCATTCCGAAACTCCCTAACGTCCCGTCTCATGAGATAAGGCAATAGGTTCAGTAGTGCGCGCGTCCACCAAACATCCCGGAACACGACCTTCGGCGGGTAAGCTTGAAGTCTTTGAATTGTGCTAACCTCTTCCATGCGTTCGGCCTGTACTGCTTGCGCAGCGGCATCCAATTCAGATGGATCCGGTCTAGTGCGGAGAACCGGACCTAGGTGATTCGAGGCCACGATCGCATCACGTATCGCTAGATTGATGCCTTGGGCGCCGACGGGTGACATCGTGTGCGCCGCATCCCCAATGAGCAACATGCCTGGGGCCGTCCAACTGCGCACATGATCTGAAACCACGCTCAAAAGGAATGGGCTTGCGCTATCTTCCCGATATTGTTTCAAATGTTGGGCTAAGTCGGCATCGACGTGCGTCGCCATCTCATCGAGCAGTGCGGGCACTCCCCGGGAACGAAGATCTCGGAAACTTCCCTTAGCAATCAACCAGCCGAGTTGCAGTTTCCCATCCGGGGTTGGTGCACAGATCAGTAAGTGCCCTCTGCCCAAGTAAGCGCGACCCTCTTTGTCAAAAGACTGCCTTCCCTCTTTAGGCCTCTCTATCTTGATCCAGACGACGTCCATCGGAATTGGGTCCTGTGTCACGGTCAAATCGGAACGCGCCCGGACCTTCGACGCTCGGCCATCTGATCCAACGACAAAGTCTCCGCGCAACTCTCGGTTGCCGCTTTCGCCGGCAAGAGTGACCCCCACGACACGGTCATTCTGGTGAATGAGGTCTCGCACTGCAGTTCCACGGATCAATTTGAAATTTGGGAAGCGTTGTGCTTCTGTGACGAGCATTTCGAGCAGATCTGGTTGGGAAACCCAACGGGGCCTATATCGTCCAAGGATCGACTCAGAGAACTTCAATTCAACGACGTGCTTCCCATTTGCATAGAGCTTTATTCTCTCAATGACGACATGGGGAACATCATCCAATTGTTTCCAAAGACCCATCTGCTGGAAAGGCTCAAGCCCTCCGGGCATCAGCACTTCACCCCGGAATTCCCGAGTGAAATCGGTGTGCCGTTCAAGCAGTGTAGTACGAACACCGGATCGACCGAGTAGAAAACCAAGCACCGCTCCAGCAGGTCCGGCTCCTACAATGATGACATGGGGTCCGGCGTGATGACCTGTCACACGACTATCCGCAGTCGATGCTGTGCTTGCCGCCCGAATCCTTCAGCAGATTTGCTGGAAGTTACCTTTAGGTTCCTACAGATTAATGAATCACTGGTATGAGCGGTCTAAGGCCACTCATCGGCGGGAACGGGGAAGGCCATGATAACAGTGAGTACTAGCAACGTTCATTGAAATAACCGGCCGTCACCCGGCAGCTCACTTAGTGTGGTTCCCGGTCATGTTACGGGTCGTTTTCTCCTACCAAATCTACGGGTAAACCTTGTGCCGGTTTCCCTCGTTCCGTTGGCTCCAATCCCATTCCGGGATCGAATTGGCGCCGCATGATTTCCGGCTTGGAGGTTCACCTTCTTCCACTCGCCCTTCTCGCTCTCAAGTTGCCATTCTTCAAGTATTCCACCGATGACGTGTAACGAACACGGTGTGGAGCGCCTAAGTCTAGTGAACGCTTGTTCCCGAACCGAAACGATGCTTGCACCTGATGCCAGTGTTCCGTGGCGGCCGAAGCGACGCAGTACCCACAAACGGCGACCGTCACTCTCGATCACGTATTTACCCGGTCCTTGCCAGAACATAGCTCTCACTCGTGCCCTTTGATTCTCACTCAAGCATTTCTGGAATACGGTATACTCTAGGGCTCTTGATTCATGACGGAGCCAGTCATCTAGTAGGGAATCAAAGCCGCTGAGCCCTGGGACACCGAGACGCCTGGCCAAAGAGCCATCAATGGTGTTCTTAGCAGACCGGAAATTCTTGAATCGGTCACCACTTTGAAGTTCCCGTTCAGCCACTGCGGAGACTGCTCTGATCCGCAACCGATCTGTAGACATGTTTTTCTGGCCGTTCTTCCGCGCCTGCTGTACCTCGGTCATGACCGATAGAACGTCAGTTATCCGGTCTCCACTACACATCTTACGTTCCTCCGGAAATAGCGATCAGTTGATTCATCAAGGCCAAGTTTCTCATTGACCCTCCACTCCTCCGTTAGGTTCTCCAGGGCACGCACGGTCGCCATTCTACCTTCACAAGGTTTTGGTTCAATCGCACACAGCCTCTCTAATACCAAAATGATGAGGGTAATGACATTGGGCTTAGCGTACTCCCAGATTAAACGGAGGTCCAACATCCAAGGATAGGCGGTCAGGCGCAAGCAGAAACCTCTTGGACGTGTTCCTATTGAACGGAGTGCGTGGGCAAGTTGAGCCGGTGCCAGGCTCTAGAGGCTGTCCATGTTCTTATACGACATCTGCCTCACTCAGGGACACTGTAGTGTCCAATTCTTTGGACTGTCTACTGCCAGTTCCATGAGGAGTCCACGGCTTTCACTGCTAACCCGAGTGCTTGGTACATCCTTGTATTTCTATCAGGAGATAATGTTTGGCCGTGTCGGTGACTCATTACGACGATTACCAGATCACGAGATGGTATGATGAATGTGTGTTGACCTCCGGCGCCGCTGGCGTAGTAGGTATCAAGGGGTAATGTGACGTGGCGACGTCGATTAGATTCACGCTCTGCCTTGTTCGTCCAGAAGAGTCCTGCGTAAATCGGTTGATCCCAAGCCGGAGCAGGTGTCCTGACGAAGTCCACGAAATGCCGAGGCAGGAGCCTTTCACCGTTCCACACCCCCTCTTGCAGGTAAAGCATACCAAGGCGTGCCCAGTGGCGGGCAGTTCCGTAGTTGTAACCAGTGAGTATGAAGTTACCGTATGGGTCGGTTTCCATGACAAACTTGCGAATGCCAATTTTGTCAAAAAGATTTTGTTGTGGCCATGTCAGGTACTCTTTTCCTAATCCTTCCACGGTGCGACGAACAATGTAACCGAGGGTCCACGGATCTGAGTTCCGGTACCGTCCAACTGAGTTGGGTGGATATTCCGGCTGCCTACTGGCTGAAAAACGAAAGACATCTATTGGCGCTGAGTATCCAAGGCCATGGTCCGGAAAGCCAGGCACGAAGGAACGAGCCACCTGTTCGGGAGAAGACCCCCCACCACTA
>ERZ651768.791-NODE-791-length-23437-cov-3.866267_pt1 | contig 23437 bp, 19 predicted proteins | sample MGYA00514754_ERZ651768 | MGnify/ENA metagenome assembly ERZ651768
TTGTGTAATTAGCTATAGAATCTAAATTTTTTGGGTAAATAACTTTAAAGTTTTCGCTTTTTTTATAATGCCACTTCAGGTTTGGTGGTGTGGTTTCTGTTTTTTGAAATTGCCCACAAAGAACATAAGGGGAAAATAAAAATAACCCCAGAAGAATAAGGTTAAATATTTTTTGAAATTGTGTTAAAAAATTTATCAAGGTCTCTTTTGTTATTATATACGTTGGGGGAAACCCTAATTGTTTCTCCTCTTAAAGATATATGAATGTTTTTTTCTCTTATTTTTTTTAATATTTTTTTTAGATTTTTTTTTGGAAATAAACCAAACAAATGCCAAGCTCTATAGTCATCTTCTTCGTACCAAATCTTGTTTTTGTCAATTGTTTTTAACCCTTCTTTTGTTATGTTTTTACAATACTCTTGAATGTTATTAACACCCCACGTGTTAAGTTGTTTTATACCTTGGTTTAACATAGGGATATTAATAAAATTACTTTGTTGCCCCACATTATATCTTTTAGCTAAATCTCCATAACTATCTTTATAATTAACCAATTGTGAAAACACTTTACTGTCTTTTCTGTTTACCCAACTTTCTTCAATAGGCATTCCATCATCGAAAACAGAACCATAATAAGCTAAACCAATACCATAAGGCCCCATTAACCATTTGTAGCCAGCACAAATAAGAGCATCTGGTTTTAATTTGTTTACATCAAAAGGTAGGGCGCCAATAGACTGTGTGCCGTCAAGAATAAACTTCGCCCCAACCTCATTTGTTCTTTCTCTTATTTTTTGTAGATCATAAATAGTTCCGTCAGCCCAATGAATCGTTCCAATTGAAACAACTTTCGTTTTGTTAGATATGGATTTAATTATTTTTTTATTCCAATTTTCCCCAACATTATCAACACCCTTTGGTCTTTCTATAAATATAATTTCAGCGTTATTTCTTTTCGTTAAGCTTAACCACGGATAAACATTACTAGGAAATTGATTTTGAATCAAAACAACGTTTTCACCTTTAGAGATATTTATGTTGTTTGTTATGTTTCCTAAACCATATGAAACAGAAGGGATAATAGCAATTCTTTTGTGTTCTTTACAATTAATAAGATTTGAAAAGTTTTTTTGTAGTGTTTCAACCTCATCAAAAAAATGTTCTGGTAATAAGTTATATGGTTTTCTTTTTCTTTTTAATCCTTTTATTCCAGCCTTTTCAACCTTTTTAAGCATAGGCGACATATAAGCACAATTTAAATATGTTTTTTTTCTAGTTAGAATAAATTTTTCTTTTTGACATCTCATAGCACAACGTGAATTTAATAAAACAATGGCGGTTTGTTTAGGTGGTGATTTGTTTCTTTTTGAATTAGATCAACAAACGAAAGCAAAACATCTTCTTGGTGGTAATTTGCAATAAAAGTAATACTTGTTGGTCTGTTGTTTTCATCTAACCCATTTGGAATAGAAATGGCTGGGTGGCCAGTTAAATTTGTAATTAATAGTTGGTTTTTTCCAAAACTTGGAGAAATTATTATGTCGTAGTTGTTAAATATTTTGTTTGTTTCTTCAATAAGCTTTGTTCTAAATCTATTGGCTTGAATATATTCAACAGCAGGAATAAGCCTTGATTGCCTTAATGAGTTTGCTCTTGATTTTTCACCTTGTTCAATCATTGTTTCGTCTTTTTTTGTTAACAAAAACTCATCAAAAAAAGCACCCGCCTCAGCCCTTAATATGATGTCAAAAACATCAAAAGGAAAATTTTTTGGAAGTGACGTTGGGTATAAAACTGGTGTTTTCTTTTTTATAAAAGCTAATGTTTTTGTGTTGTTTTTAGCATATCTTGAAGTGTCGTTTAAGAAAAGATCCTCAAGAAAAGCAACTTTTAAATTATTTATATTTTTATTAAAGGGTTTGTTTATTTTGTTTAATCCTTCTTTTTTTTGTATTTCATTAAAAACAATAGCACAACCTTTTGCTGTTCTAGCAATAGGACCAATTTTATCCATACTCCAAGATAAAGTCATAAAACCATTTGTGCTGACACTTCCGTATGTTGGTCTTAATCCACTTACACCACACCTTGTTGATGGGGAAATAATAGACCCAAGTGTTTCTGTACCAATAGAAAACCCAACAAGTCCAGCGGCAGTTGCTGAGGCAGAACCAGCAGAAGATCCACTAGAGCCTTGATTTAAATCCCATGGGTTTTTTGTTTTACCTCCAAACCAAACATCACCTCTAGCTAATGCACCTGAAGATAATTTTCCAAGCATAACCGCACCGTTTTCTTCAAGAATTTGTATAACCTCTGCTTTTTCATTAATAAGTTGATTTTTATATGGTTCAGCACCCCAAGTAGTAGGATATCCAGGAAACGAAGCTAAATCTTTAATTCCATATGGAATTCCGTGTAATAAACCCCTATAAAGACCTTTATTTAATTCTAAATCAGCTTTTTTAGCTTGTTTAATGGCTAAGTTTTCAGTAAGGGTAACAATTACATTTAAATCTTTGTTGTATTTTTTAATTCTGTTAAGATAAATTTTTGTTAATTCTTCTGAAGAAATTAATTTGTTTTTTATCAAATAGGCCAATTTACTAATTGGTAAAAAAGCAATTTCTTTTTCGTCTTTAATTATAGAAGAGCTGTCTTCTTCAAATTGTAGGTTTATATATTGGGTGTTTTTTGTTGGTAAATTAAAAGAAAAAGCCGGTTGGGTGTTTTTGTTAAGAACAAAGGTTCTCATGTTAGCATACCCCTTTTGATTTTTTTTAATATATGGCAATAAAGTTTTAGTGTTTTTTTTAGAAAATTCTATCTTAAAAAGTTTAAGAGCAGCTGTTACATCTGACGTTGACAATTGATTATAATAACCAACACTAATAAAAGAAGAAATTAACAATAATACTATCCAATAAGTTGATTTTTTTAAAATCATTTTTGTATTTTAAGCCTAATATACAGATTAATTTTTTCTTGTTTATTTTAAAAAAAGCAACTTGATAAAACCAAATAAATTATTTCTTTTAGACGCTATGGCCTTAATATATAGGGCACATTTTGCTTTTAGTAAAAATCCTATCATAAACTCAAAAGGCATAAACACTAGTGCTATTTATGGTTTTCTCAACACCCTTCTAGAGGTTATAAAAAAAGAAACCCCTTCCCATATAGGTATTGCTTTTGATACTAAAGCACCAACTTTTAGGTCTAAAATGTTTAAACAGTATAAGGCTAATAGACAAAAACAACCAGAAGATATTCAGGTTGCTATTCCTTATATAAAAAAAATAATAAAATCTTTTAATATTCCTATTTTAGAAAAAGATGGGTTTGAAGCAGATGATATTATTGGAACGTTTACAAACATTTTCTCAAAAGAAAAAGAAACTCAAATTTTTATGATGACTCCAGATAAGGATTTTGCTCAATTGGTATCTTCAAATGTTTTTTTATATAAGCCAGCGTTTATGGGAAGGGGGGTAGATATTTTAGGAGAAAAAGAGGTGTTAAATAAATTCAAAATAAATAGAGTAGATCAAGTAATTGATTTTTTAGGATTACAGGGCGATAGTGTAGACAATATACCCGGGATACCAGGAGTTGGACCAAAAACAGCGCAGGTATTGTTGGCTAAATATGATTCTGTTGAAGGAGTAATTAAAAACAAAGAAGAAATAAAAGGTGTTTTGGGTGATAGAATTACTCAACACTCAGATTCTGCTATTTTATCTAAATCATTAGCAAAAATAAAAACAGATATTTCTGTATCAACAACATTTGAAGATTTGGTTTTAACAAAACCAAATAAAGAAAAGCTTTTGGCTCTACTTGAAGACTTGGAGTTTAGAACTATTAAAAAGAGAATGTATAACATGGGACTTATAATAGAGCAAGAAGAAAAACCCCCACAAGAGTCTCAGTTGGGATTTTTTTCTACTAATCTTGAAACTATAGAATCTGAAAAAGTTAGTTACTCTGTTGTATCTCCTCGTGAGATTTATGTTTTTGTTGAGGAATTAAAAAAACAAAAACAAATATGTTTTGATACAGAGACAACAAGCTTAAATATTCAGGAAGCAGAATTGGTTGGAATATCAATTTCATATAAACAAAAACAGGCGTTTTATATTCCAACATTAAATAAAAAAGAACAAAAAAATGTCACAAGTCTTTTAAAACCAATTTTAGAAAACAAATCTGTTCTTTTAATAGGACATAATTTAAAATATGATGTTCAAATTATGAAAAAATACAACATTAACATATCTCAAAATGTTTTTGACACAATGCTTGCACATTATTTGATAAGCCCAGAAACCAGTCATAAATTAGATTCTATTTCAGAAAGTTTTTTAAACCACAAAACAATACCTATTGAAGATATAATCGGGAAAAAGGGGGTTGATCAAAAAAACATGAAAGATATTCCTGTTAAAGATGTATATAAATATGCGTGTGAAGACGCAGACATAACCTTTAGACTTAAAAACATTCTAGAAAAAGAAATTGTTAAATTAAAATTAGAAGAGTTGTTGATAAAAATTGAACAACCCTTGTTGTTTGTTCTTGCTGATATGGAGGGGAATGGCGTAAATATAGATGTAGATTTTTTGACTATTATGTCTAAAGAATTATTTCAAAAAATAAATAAAACAGAAACGAAAATATATAAAAAAACAGGAGAAACTTTTAATATTTCTTCACCTAAACAATTAGGAAATGTTTTGTTTGAAAAATTAAAAATTGAAGATAATCCAAAAAAGACAAAATCAGGACAATATTCAACAAGTGAAGATGTTTTACAAAAATTATCGAAAAAAAATGAAGTTGTGGACTTAGTACTTCAATATAGAGAGTATAAAAAATTAAAATCTACATATGTGGATGCTCTTCCAGAAATGGTTTCTAATAAAGACAATTTAATTCATACAGATTATGCACAAGCGGTAACAGTGACAGGGAGGCTAAGCTCTAATAAACCTAACCTACAAAACATACCTATTAAAACAAAATTAGGAAGAAAAACAAGATCTGCCTTTATTCCTAGAAACAATAACAATGTTATTCTTGCTGCAGATTATTCACAGGTAGAGTTAAGAATAATGGCGGATTTTAGTCAAGATAAAGAAATGATTAAAGCTTTTAAAGAAGGACAAGACATTCATAAACTAACAGCCTCTAAAGTATTTAATGTTTCGCTGAGTTCTGTGGATGACGCCATGAGAAGGAAGGCTAAAGAAGTAAATTTTGGAATAATTTATGGTATTTCTCCTTTTGGTTTATCTCAAAATTTACAAATTTCAAGAACTGAAGCGAAAGAAATTATAGACGCATATTTTAATAAATTTTATGATGTAAAAAATTATATAAATAATGCTATAATTAAAGCTCGAGAAAACAAGTATGTCGAAACTTTATTAGGAAGGAGAAGATATTTAAGAGATATTGATTCTAGAAATTTTACTTTAAGAAGTTTTTCTGAAAGAAATGCAATTAACTCTCCGATTCAAGGAAGTGCGGCAGATATTATAAAGCTTGCAATGATAGAAATCTCAAAATGGATAAAACAAAATGAGTTTAATTCAAAAATGATAATGCAGGTTCATGATGAATTGGTTTTTGATGTTTGTGAAAATGAGTTAGAATATTTTCAATCTAATATTAAAAAGATAATGGAGAATGTTGTTAAAATGCGAGTACCTTTAACGGTAGATCTTGGTGTAGGAAAAACCTGGTTAGAGGCACATTAAAATGAATAATATTAAAAAAAAAATAACACAAGCTCACCAGCGAATAGAAAAACACATACATAACACCCCAATTTTATCATCCCAAAATATCAACAAAATAACAGGAGCAAACATTTATTTTAAATGTGAAAATTTTCAAAAAATTGGAGCTTTTAAAATGAGGGGAGCTTTAAATGCTGTTTTTTCTTATTCAAAAGAAAAAGTAAAAAAGGGGTTTGTGACACATTCATCAGGAAATCATGCTCAAGCTGTTGCTTTATCTTCAAAAATAGCAAAAACAAAAGCATACGTAGTAATGCCTAAAGGAGCCTCTACAATCAAAGTAAATGCTGTTAGGGAATATGGAGGAAACATAACTTTTTGTGATAATAATGAACAATCAAGGGTTGAAATGTGTGATAAAATTATAAAGAAAACAGAAGCAAATTTTATACACCCATATAATAATTATAATGTTATCTATGGGCAAGCAACTTGTGCAAAAGAAATATATGAATCAAAAAATTTTTTAGATTATATAATAACCCCTGTTGGTGGTGGTGGGCTTGCTTCAGGAACTATTTTGGCTACACAAGCTTTTTCTCCTTTAACCAAAGTTGTTTTGGCGGAACCATTAAATGCAAGCGATGCTTTTGAGTCTTTTAAATCAAAAAAATTAATTCCCGTTAACAACCCTAACACAATAGCTGATGGGTTAAAAACCTCACTTGGTGACAAGACTTTTAAAATAATTGTTAACGGAGCCCATGATGTTGTTACGGTAACTGAAAAAGAGATAATAGACTCTATGAAATTGATTTGGGAGAGATTAAAAATTATATGTGAACCCTCTTGCTCACTTCCGTTGGCAGTCGTTTTAAAAAACAAATCTAAATATCAAAATAAATCAGTAGGTTTAATATTAACAGGGGGTAATGTTGACCTCTTAAATTTACCTTTTTAGTTTTTAAATTTATCAAATTTACTTTTAAGAATTAATCTTGGGAAGTTGTTGTCAGAAACGTCTGTATCTGCTGTTTCTAAAAATGGATCTAACTTAATGTTATTTACTATTTTATTTTTTACAAATACCTTTGTTACCTCGTTTTCATTGGCCCTCCATATTTCCGCAGGAATCTTTTCAATTTCCGTACTACCGTCCTCATATGTCCATTCAATAATTAAAGGTGTTATTAATCCTCCAATATTTTTAAATTTAACTTCATAAAAGTTTTTTTCTGAATTTAAAATTTTTACTCTTTCGTCGTTTATTTGGTTTCTAAACTCTCTGTTTCTAAAAGAACCTTCTTGTCTTTGTTTAAATTCAAAATATTCTGGTTTATTTGGAAGAACATAAGGAATTTTATCTTCTGCTGGCCGTCTTTTTTCAACTAAAATTTCTTTGTCCTCAAAATCAACTTTATTATCAAAGTTTTCGTTTGGTTTTTTCATTTTAAACCATCGAACGTTTTCTATTGATACATCGACGTTGTCTGTTGTATAAAACCAACCTTTCCAAAACCAATCTAAATCAATTGCGGAAGCATCTTCCATTGTTCTAAAAAAATCGGCAGGATCGGGATGTTTAAAAGCCCATCTTCTAGCATATTCTTTGAAGGCATAATCAAAAAGCTCAGGCCCCATAATTGTTTCTCTTAAGATACTTAATGCAGCAGCAGGTTTTCCATATGCGTTGTTTCCAAACTGTAAAATTTGTTCAGAGTTTGTCATAATTGGTCGAATTCCTTCTTTGTCTCCTCTCATATAATTTACCATACTTGCTGCGGTACCCCTTCTTAATGGACCATGACTATAGTATTCTTTTTGAGTTAATGATTGTACAAAAGTGTTTAATCCTTCATCCATCCAGGTCCACTGTCTTTCATCAGAATTAATTATCATAGGAAAAAAATTATGACCAACTTCATGGATTATTACCCCAATCATTCCCCACTTAATAGCTTCACTATAAACACCATCTTTATTTGGTCTTCCAAAATTAAAACATATCATTGGGTACTCCATACCAATAGAGGCTGCGTGGACAGAAATAGCTACAGGATAAGGATAGTTGATGGTGTGTTTAGAATAAGTTCTTAATGTGTTTGCTACAGCAATAGTAGACTCCTTTTCCCATAGAGGATTTCCTTCTTTTGAGTAGAAAGACATTGCTAAGGGTTGAAAATCACCAAGATCAACAGCCATAGCATCCCATATATATTTTCTTGATGCGGCAAACGCAACATCTCGCACCATCGTTGAATTAAATTTCCATGTTTTTGTTTTATTTCTTTCTGGTTTGGCTTCTTTAATTATAGCTTCTTTTTGAGTTGTTATTATAATGGGTTTATCATAAGTTTTTTTTGCAAATTCAAATCTTGTTATTTCTTTGTTTGATAAAACCTCTTTTGGGTTTTGAAGGGTGCCTGTTGCTCCAACGATAAAGTCAGCAGGAACAGTTATTTCAAGTTCATAATCTCCAAAAGCCAAAGTAAATTCTCCTCGCCCTAAAAATTGTTTGTTTTGCCAACCTTCTTTGTCGTCATAAACAGCCATTCTTGGAAAAAATTGAGCAATAGTGTAGCTGTAATTATTATCTTCTGGAAAATATTCATAACCACCTCTTCCTCCTAATTTCATTCTATCGTTAATTGTATATGACCAATCAATATTAAAAGAAAACGATTCTCCTGAGGCTAATGGTTTTTCTAGATTAATTCTCATCATAGTTTTAATGATATTGAATGAAAGTGGTTTATTTGAGGTGTTGATAACTCTATGTATTTTAAAACCCCCATCATAACGTTCCCCAGAAGAATTAGTATATTCATTTGTAATAGACTGAAGCCCTGACCCACTCATAACATTTCTCATTTTATTAGGAGTAACTAATGGTGTTTCAGAATCTTGTGCCCTCATGTTCTGATCAAGCTGAACCCATAAGTAAGTGAGAACGTCTGGAGAGTTATTATAATATGTGATGTTTTCAGATCCGCTGAGAATTTGATTTTCGTCATTAATAGCAATTTTTATTTTATAGTCGACTTTTTGTTGCCAGTAATCTACCCCAGGTGCGCCTGAAGCTGTTCTATAGTTGTTGGGCGACGGCAAGGTTGTGCCTAATTGTTCAAATTTTCCCTCCCATTTTCCTTGACTTAAAACAAAAATAGGAGAAAGGAGTAGTGTAATAAATATTGTTATATTTTTCATGGGATTTAGTTTATGTTTTACCAAAATTTAGCATCGGTGATTAAAAGCAAACTTATTCCCAAAATTAATGAAGACACAAATAAAATCCACTCATTTTTTTTGGAAAAAAAGAATTTTGAAAATATAAAACCAATACATAAAAAAAGTACAACGATAACAATTTGGCCAATTTCAACGCCTATATTAAAAGAAAAAAGTTCTAATAAAATATTATCTCCAATTAATAAAGCTTTTAAATAATTTGAAAAACCTAAACCATGAATTAATCCAAAAAAAAGAGCTAAATAATAACTAGGATTTACACCTTCTGATAAAGCTTGATTTCTTTTTCGAATATTATTAATCGCAGTTACAGCTATAGTTAAAGGGATAGCAAATTCAATAATTTTTTGATCATATTGTATAAGGTTGAGTGTAGATAAAATTAATGTTAAGGTGTGTCCTACAGTAAAGGCGGTTATAAGAATAACAATTTTTTTAATCATTTTTATATCATAAATAACGGTTAGAGCCACTATAAACAATATGTGGTCTAAAGCTTGGTAGTTAATTATATGATCAAAGCCAATCTCAAACCATATTTTGAATTCTTGCATTTTGTTGTTTTAGATAACAATTGATTGTTAAATTTATTAAAAAATATAACAACATGTATCTTCTTTTGGTTAACCTATCTCTTTTTTTTGTTCACGATTTTTTTGTTAGCGTTTCTTATATTGAATATGATGATCAAAGAAATGCAATAGAGGCACATAAAAAAATTTTTTTTGATGATTTTGAAAAAACACTAAAACAACAATTTTTAAATGAAGATTTTGATATTTTAAAATCAAACCAGATATTGGTTAATGATTATATAATGGATTATTTAATAAACAATATTGAATTTGTTATTAATGATAAAAAATATGATTTTGAATATTTAGGCCATGAATATGAAGATGGAATTATTAATTGTTATTTTGAAATCAATAAAATTAAAAAAATTAAAAAAATCAAAATAAAAGACACTTCTTTGTTTGAAACTTTTGAAGGACAAGAAAATCTTATATATTTTCAAGTCAACCAAAAACTAACAACAATTAGATTAAAAGACCCTATCTTGTTTCAAGAAATTATTATTAAATAAACTAATCCTATAATTATGAAAAATTTTTTATTTCTACTTCTGTTTTTCTTTCCTTCTTTTCTGTTTTCTCAAGTAAAAGATTCAGGCGGTTTGTTAAAAGATTTGTTAAAAAACGAAGGTTTTGTTGACTTTTATTGGGATGAATCCAAAGGAAAAATTTATTTAAATATATCTTCATTAAACCAAGAGCTTATTTATATTAATTATTTGTCTGCAGGGCTGGGGTCTAATGATATAGGTCTTGATAGGGGACAAATAGGGGGAACTAAAATTGTCTCTTTTATTAAAAAAGGACCTAAGATATTAATGGTTCAACCTAATTATAAGTTTAGAGCTATTTCAGAAAATCAAGACGAAAAAAAATCTGTAGAGGATGCTTTTGCTAGATCGGTTGTTTGGGGTTTTGATATTGTTGCTAGCAATAAAAACACTTATGTGATAGACGCGACTCCATTTCTTTTAAGAGATTCTCATGGTATTATTAACAGATTGAAAAGACAAAAACAAGGTAATTTTAGTGTTGATAAAAAAAGCTCTTCTTTTGACAATTTAAATTCAAAAAATTTTCCGTTTAATACAGAGCTAGAATCATTCCTTACTTTTAGAGGACAGGTAACGGGAAATGAATTAAGATCAGTGTCTCCTAATTCAGAGTCTTTTTCAGTAAGAACAAGACATTCGTTTGTTAAGCTTCCTGATGACAATTATGTTCCTAGAAAATTTGATTCAAGATCTGGGTTTGGTGCCATTTCTTATTTTGATTATGCTTCTCCTATTAATGAATCAATAGAAAAAAAATTTATAAGAAGACATCGCCTACAAAAAAAATATCCTAATCAAGAAATAAGTGAACCAATTAAACCGATTGTCTATTATTTAGATAGAGGAGCGCCAGAACCTATAAAATCTGCTTTAATTGAAGGGGCTTCATGGTGGAATGATGCTTATGAATCAGCCGGATTTAAAAATGCATTTCAAATTAAAGTTTTACCAGAAGGCGCGGATATGTTAGATGTTAGGTATAATGTGATTCAATGGGTACATAGGTCTACGAGAGGGTGGTCTTATGGGTCTTCTGTTGTTGATCCAAGAACAGGAGAAATAATAAAAGGACATGTTTCCTTGGGTTCTTTAAGAGTAAGGCAAGATTTTTTAATTGCTGAAGGATTACTTAGACCATATAATAATAGTAAAGCAAATGATTCAATGAAAAAAATGTCTATAGAAAGACTTAGGCAGTTATCTGCACATGAAGTTGGACACACATTAGGCCTTTCTCATAATTATATTTCAAGCGCAAGAAATAGAAAAAGCGTAATGGATTACCCACACCCATTAATAAAATTAAAAGACAATAAAATTGATCTATCTCAAGCGTATGATCATGGTATTGGCGAGTGGGATAAACTTGCTATAAATTGGGGGTATCGTGAATTTAATTTTAAAAATGAAGAAAAATATTTGGAAGAAATTCTTCAAGAAGGGTATAAAGAAAAAATTTATTTTATAACCGATCAAGATTCTAGACCACAAGGCAGTGCTCATCCTCGATCACATTTATGGGATAATGGATATAGTGCTTCGGATGAATTAAATAGAATGTTGTTAATAAGGCGTTATATATTAGATAATTTTTCTGATAACGCAATAAAAAAAGGAAGCCCTATGTCAAGTATAGAAGAGGTTCTTGTTCCTATATATTTACTTCATAGATTTCAGATAGAAGCCGCATCTAAAGTTGTTGGGGGATTGGATTATTTTTATGCCATGAAGGGAGATGGGCAGTTGATTACAAAAATGCTTACTTTTGAAGAACAAAATAACGCTCTTAAAGCATTAATAAACTCAATTAATCCAAGAAATTTAGTTCTTCCAGAACCTTTACTTAAATTAATACCCCCAAGGGCATATGGTTATCCACGAACAAGGGAAACTTTTAAGTCTAAAACTGGCTTAACTTTTGATCCATTAACTGCAGCTGAAACAGCTATCGACATGACTTTGTCTATGTTATTAAATCATGAAAGAGCATCTAGATTGATTGTATTAAAATCCAGAAATAATAATCAATTGGGATTAGACTATATGATAAAACAATTAGTAAATAATACAATTTTGAAAACGAATACCTCTTTGAATGGGTTAGAATTAGAAACACAAAAACTTGTAAATTATAGGGTTTTAAATCATATGTTTTTATTAGCTAATAATAAAAATACGCATGAACAGGTTAATGCTATATTGTATTCTAATATATTTATGATAGCTAATGAATTAAGAGGAGGGGGTAAAAAAGAAAAAATATTATCTTCACATCAGACATATCTGCTTCGAAAAATAGATCAGTTTTTAGATGGAGAGGCTGAATTATTTATCCCTAACTTTGTTACCCCTCCTGACGGATCTCCGATTGGCTCGAACATTAACAATTGGTATAATTGTGGTTATTAATTATAATTTTGTTTCGTGACGAACAATCCCTGTTCCGTCTACAATAATTTTATTTTTCATATCAAATATTTGTGTTTTGAAAATACCAAAATGCTTATCTTTTATTATTCTTATAAGTTCTACGTAAACATAATATTTTTGGTCTGGATATAAAGGGCTTTTAAAGCTTAGGTTTTGGCTTACATGAATTGATCCAGAACCAGGAAATTTAGTTCCCATTACTTTTCCAAAGGAAGTTACAGAAAACAAACCATGTACTATAGGTTTTTTAAATCTTGTTTTTGAGGCAAAATCTTTATTGATATGCAATGGGTTTTTGTCTCCACTTAATTTAGCAAATTGATTTACCATTTCTTGTGTTATTATAAACTCTTCTTTATAAAAATCACCAATTTTAAGTTTCATTTCATTTTTTATTTAAATTTAAAAAATTTTCATATTTTGAAGCATAATTAGCCGGAATTATGGATGAAATACTTGAAATAAAAATAACAATTAAAGCAACCAACAACACATCATTATAAATTATTTTAACAGGATAGTTCTCAATAATTGAACTACTCATGTTAATAGAAATTAAACCAAAAGTATCTTGCAAATAACAAATTAAACAACCTATAAATGTTCCAAAAAGAACACCTTTAATAGCTATTATAATTCCTTGAAAAATAAAAATTTTTTTAATTTGATTTTTTTTGCCTCCTAATGCATAAATGACTGAAATTTCTTTTTTCTTTTCAATGGCGATCATGCTTAATAGAAAGAAAATATTAAAAGAGCTTAGAATTATTATTAATGCAAAAACTAAATAAACAACAAATTTTTCTGTTTGTAAAATTTTATATAATCCAGCCCTTTGCTGTTCTGTTGTAAGAACATTGAATGAGGGTCCTATTATTTGTTGGATTTGATTTGCTGTTTTTTTTGCTGTTGATTTGTTGTGGACTTTAATTTCATAAGATGACACCTTGTCTTTTTTGTTAAATAGTTTTTGAGCAAAATCTAATGAAGTGAAAATAAAATTATTATCAAAATTATTTTCAATAGCAAAAACACCACTGGTTTTAAGTGATTTCGATTCATATAAACCGGTATTTAGTAACCCGGGTTTAAGCTTAGAGGTTTCTTTTAATGCAAAAACTTTTAGATTTTGAAAGTTGTTATTTGAACGTATAGCTAAAGCATATTTTATTCCTCGACCAACAACAGCATAGTCTAGATTATTTTTTCTAAAATAAAACTCTCCTTCTACTAGATTTTTTTGAATTCTATTTTGATCAATAAAAGATGGGCTAACGCCCTTTATTTTTGCAACAACTTTATTATCATTAAGCGTTATTAATCCTTTATTTTCTAATACTCCAGATATTGTTTTAACATTATTTATGTTTGAAATTTTTTCAGAAAAAAGATCATCAAAATATTTATTTGTTTTGTTTTCTATTTTTATTTCAGGGTCAAAGTCTGCATAAATTGATTTAAGCACTTCTTCTAATCCGTTAAAAACAGAAAGTACAACAATCATAGACGTTGTTCCTATTATTAAGGTAATTGTAGAGAGCAGTGATAAAAAATTTATGAATGTTTTTTTTTTGTTTGAATTAATAAATTTTTTAGCGACGAATAAAGAAAAACCCATTCTACTTTTATTTTGGTGGAATGTTTAAATTAGACAAAATGATATCGATTTTTGATGCTTGGTACTCACTGTTATCAATAATAAATTTTATTTCAGGGATTTTTCTTATTTTTTTCCCTATGCTTTTAGAAAGATAATTTTTAACATCATATTTTTTAGAATTAAGTAATTGTTCTACAAATTCATTTTTATCGTGGTTTAAAACACTTACAAATATCAGCGCAATGCTTAGATCTGATGATAGTTTGATTCCCATTATTGTAATAAATTCATTTTTTAAAAAACCTTTCCCTTTTTTTATTAAATATTCATTTATAACCTGATGAATTAAGCTTTCATGTTTTTCAATTCTTGTTCTTTGCATTTATTGCTAACAATTAATTTTACTCACTCTATTTGCGTGTCTACCACCTTCAAATTTTTTAGACAAAAAAACATCAATTATTTTTTTTTGTTTTTCTTTGCTAATAAATCTAGCTGGTATACAAATAATGTTAGCGTTGTTATGTGTCCTTGATAGAGACGCTATTTCTTCGCTCCAACAAATTGCCGCCCTTATGTTTTTGTGTTTGTTTGCCGCCATTGCAACTCCGTTTGCACTACCACAAACTAATACACCAATATGATTTTTAGATTGACTTACCTTTTTGGAAACCACATGAGCATAGTCTGGATAATCTGTGGGATCATTATTGTGTGTACCACAATCTTCAAAAGAAATTTTGTTAGTATTGAAATATTTTATTAAGAATTTTTTATATTTAAAACCAGCATGATCAGATCCAATAATTATTTTCATTAAGATTTTGGTTTTACTTTTCCTGAAATGAATATACTTATTTCATACAATCCTACCAAAGGTATGGCCATTACAATTTGACTAAAAGGATCGGGTGGTGTTAAGGTTGCTCCAAATATTAAAATAATAACAATAGCATGACGTCTATATTGTTTAAGCATTTGTTTATTTACAACACCAGCTTTAGTTAAAAAGTAAATCACCATAGGCAGTTGAAATAATAATCCAGAAGCCAACACTAACATGGTGATAGTTGAAACATAGGAAATTATGTCAAACTCATTTAAAATGGATGGGTCTATTTGATAGTTTGCTAGAAAATTTATAGAGATAGGTGTTAAAATGAAATACCCAAACAGTATTCCAATAAAGAACAATAATGAAACATAAAAAGTCGCTCCTTTTGCAGCCTTTTTTTCATTGGCATATAACCCAGGGGAAATAAATCTCCAAAATTCCCAAAAAGCATATGGAAAAGTACAAATTAATCCTATAACAAATGAAGAAGAAAGATGCATCATGAATTGACCAGCCATTTGTCGACTTTGAATTATAAAAGGAAGTTCTGTAATACAAAAAGAAAACACGTTGATTTTTTGGCCGATATTACATAAAAAACGATATGTCCAAAAATCAGCTTTAGATGGACCTAATAATATTATTCCAAAAACAATTTGTTTAGATAAAAATGCAATAATAGCAAAAATTAGAATCGCGCCTAAAGACCTTATAATATGCCACCTTAATTCTTCAAGATGATTTATGAAAGACATTTCTTTTTCTTTTTTCATTTATTTGTGGAGAGGAAATTTGCTTGTCCAATTATTTATTTCAGATTTAATTTTTTTGATTGTGTTTTTGTTTTCAATGTTTGACAAAACAACATCAATATAATTAACAATTTTTTTCATATCTTTTTCATTCATTCCTCTAGTTGTAACTGCAGCTGTTCCTATTCGCATTCCAGAGGTAATAAATGGTGATTGAGTATCAAAAGGAACCATATTTTTGTTTATTGTTATGTCTGAAGAATCTAAAATTTCTTCTGCGATTTTTCCAGTTAAATTTTTGTTTCTTAAATCTATTAGCATTAAATGGTTGTCAGTTCCCTTTGAAATTACATTATATCCTTTATTTAAAAAAGCTTTTGACATTGCTTTAGCGTTCTTTTTAACTTGTAGAATGTATTCAAAATATTTTTCAGATAATGCCTCTTTAAAAGCGACAGCTTTTGCTGCAATGATATGCTCTAATGGTCCTCCTTGTGTTCCTGGAAAAACACCCGAATCAAGTAAAGAAGAAATTTTTCTTGTAATTCCTTTGGGGGTTTTTATTCCAAAAGGATTATCATAATCTTGTCTCATCATAATAATCCCCCCTCTTGGTCCTCTAAGTGTTTTGTGTGTTGTTGATGTTACAACATGACAATATTTTAAAGGATCGTTTAGTATCCCTCTTGAAATTAAACCAGCAGGGTGGGCAATATCGGCAAGCACAAAAGCCCCATATTTATCTGCAACTTCACGGATTAGTTTATAATTCCAATCTCTACTATATGATGATGCTCCGCATATTATGAGTTTCGGCCTTTCTTTTTTAGCTGTTTCTTCAAGTTTGTTATAATCAATTAATCCACTTTTTTTATTCACCCCATAAAAAGATGGTTTGTAATATTTACCAGAAAAATTTACTGGTGAACCATGTGTTAAATGTCCTCCGTGTGATAAGTTAAACCCAAGAATTTTATCACCTGCTTTTAATAAAGCCAACATAACAGAAGCATTGGCTTGGGCTCCAGAGTGTGGTTGGACGTTTACCCACGATGCATCAAAAAGTTTTTTTAACCTTTCTCGACACAGATCTTCTATGTTGTCAACAATAGAACACCCCCCATAGTATCTCTTTCCAGGTAAACCTTCAGCATATTTGTTTGTGAGAATACTTCCGGCGGCGGCCATAACTTCATTAGAAGCATAATTTTCTGAAGCAATAAGCTCAATACCATTAGTCTGCCGTACTCTTTCTTTTTCAATTAGATCAAATACTTTTTTATCTATCATTATACTTTATATTATTCATTATTTTAGCGGGATATTATTTAATTTGTATAATTAAACAAAACTTTTTATAAAAGTAATGAACATTGAAGAATTAAGGAGTAAAATTGATAAAATTGATACTCAACTTTTAAAGTTGTTAAATCAAAGGATGGGGATTGTTTTTGATGTAGGAAAAATCAAAAATGCTTCAAAAGAAAGCGTTTATAGGCCTGAAAGAGAAAAGGCTATTATTGATAGGCTTTGTGAAGAATCTAAAGGAAAACTTGATATCAAATCGATTCGTGCAATATTTCAAGAAATTTTTGCCACATCTAGAAATATAGAACTTCCAGAAACAATATCCTATCTTGGCCCTGAGGGTAGTTTTACTCATCAAGCAGCTGAAAATAATTTTGGATCAACAAGTAATTATTTAGCATTAAACTCTATTAAAGCTGTTTTTAATTCTATTGAAACTAAAAAAGCAAAATATGGCATTATTCCACTTGAAAATAATCAAGAAGGGATTGTTCAAGAAACTGTCGATATATTAGGAAAAAGTAATCTTTTTGTTGTTGCAGAACTTCCCTTGTCAATAAGTTTTTCGTTTGCAACTAGGTCTAAATCTGTTAAAAAAATCACAAAAATTTATTCAAAAGATATAGCATTTAAACAATGTAAAGACTTTATAGATGAATATTTTGATGACAACATAAAATGCGTTCCTGTAAATAGCACAAGTGTGGCAGTAAAGTATGCTGATAAAGATATAAATTCAGCAGCTATTTGTTCAAGGTTTGCGGCAGTTCAAACAGGTGTACCTATACTTTTTGATAATATTGAAGATTCTAAAAATAATCACACAAGGTTTATTATTTTGTCAAATAAATTAAATGAAATCAAATCAAGAAGCGATAAAACTTCTATTTTAGTTAATCTTACAGATGGGCATGGGGTTTTGGTAAGTTTTCTTCAAGAATTTCATGATGCTAAGATTAATTTGACAAAATTGGAAAGTAGACCGGCAAAAAAAGGAACAGACTTTAAATACATTTTTTTTATTGATTTTGATGGACATTATTTGGATAATAATTTTCAAATTATTTATAAAAGATATGAAAAAAACATTAAAATTTTAGGGAGTTTTGTGAAGATGATTTAATAGTTTTTTGATTTATTATATTTCTTCCAACGGTTTATTACTCCTAGAAAATCTTCTGGCAATTCTGATTCAAATAATACTTTTTGGTTAGTGGTGGGGTGAACAAAACCAAGACTTTTTGCATGAAGACCCTGTCTTGGCATTAATTTAAAATTGTTTTCAACAAATTTTTTATAGTTTGTGAATTTGTTTCCTTTTACTACCCTGTCTCCACCATATGTTTTATCATTAAAAATAGGATGACCAATGTGTTTCATGTGGGCTCTAATTTGATGTGTTCTTCCGGTTTCTAATTCACACTCAATTAATGAAATGTAGTGATATTGTTCTATGACCTTATAGTGTGTTATAGCCTTTTTACCCAATGTATTATCGGCAAATGCGTCAATTATTCTTCTGTCTTTAAATGATCTTCCTAAGTTTATGTTAATTGTTCCTTTTTCTTTATTGGGTGTTCCCCATATTAATGCTTGATATTTTCTTTCTATGGTATGATCATAAAATTGTTTAGAAAGTTTATTCATTGCTATTTCGGTTTTTGCAATTACCAATAACCCGGAAGTTTCTTTATCTATTCTATGAATCAATCCTGGTCTACCTTCATTATTTTTCATTTCTGGAAGGTTTTTGAAATGATACATTAATGCATTTACTAATGTTCCATTCCAATTTTGATGGGCAGGATGAACAACCATTCCAGCCTCTTTGTTTATTATTAAAATATCATCGTCTTCAAATACTATATTTAGTGGTAAGTTTTCTGGTTCTATGTCTTCATTTCTCGGTGGTTTAGGTAAAGAAACGATTATTTTATCATGGGCTTTTATTTTATAACTAGATTTTATTTCTTTTTCGTTAACCTTAATAAAGCCATTTTTTATTGCTTCTTGAAGTTTGTTTCTTGTAACATTTGGCAGTTTATCAAATAAAAATTTGTCTATTCTTATGGTGGATTGATTTAGATTTACAGTAAAGTTATGATGTTCATAAAGTTGTTGATTTTTTTCATTATTATTTATAATTTGTTTTACCATGATTAAATTCTCTCAATTAAATTTAAACACTCCTTTGCAACCTATCAAAGAAAGTTTATTTAAAAAAAAGAAAAAGTATTGTTTTTTACATACTGGAGTATTATTAGTAATAATAGGATTTAACAAGGCTTATGATATAAGATTAAGGTTTTTTAATGACGTATGAATATGCATCAGAAAGTTTTTCAAATCCTGATATTTTAATAGAATAGTTCTTTTTTTCAATATGTTCAGTATTGTATTTTGATATAATAATTTCTGAAAAACCTAATTTTTCTGCTTCTGCTATTCTTGATTCAATTTTTCCTATAGATCTAATTTCACCATTTAATCCAATTTCACCACAAAAACATATTTTATTACTTATAGCAACTTCTTTGTAAGACGATATTATTGCGAAACATAGAGCTAGATCTGCAGAAGGATCGTCAATATTAATTCCTCCGGCAATATTTATAAATACATCTTGATTGTTCACTTTTAATCCACCTCTTTTTTCTAATACAGCTATTAACATATTTAATCTTTTTAAGTTAAAGCCAGTTGAGCTTCTTTGGGGTGTGCTGTAATTAGATGTACAAACTAAAGCTTGGACCTCTAATAAAAGCGTGCGGCTACCTTCCATAACACTACCAATAGAAACTCCACTTAATGATGCGTCTTTTTGAGAAATTAATATTTCTGACGGGTTTGAAACTTGTCTGAGTCCTTTAGAATTCATTTCATAAATTCCTAGTTCGTTTGTTGGTCCAAATCTATTTTTTTGAGCCCTTATGATTCTATAGGATAAATGCCTATCACCTTCAAAAATTATTACAGTATCTACCATGTGTTCTAAAACTTTAGGTCCAGCTATTATACCGTCTTTTGTAATATGTCCAATAAGAAAAACAGGAATGTTATTTTTTTTTGCGTATATCATTAATTCATGTGCACATTCTCTAATTTGAGATATACTTCCTGGGGTCGCATCAATAGTTTGTTTCTTCATTGTTTGAATAGAGTCAATAATTAAAATGTCTGGTTTTGATTTTTTAAGTATTGTTAAAATGTTTTCTAGATTCGTTTCTGTAAGCACAAAACAATTATCATGTTTTTCTCCTAGCCTTTCACTTCTTATTTTAATTTGTTCTTTACTTTCCTCTCCCGAAACATATAAACTTTTTTCCATCTTTAGAGATAAGGTGATTTGTAGCATTAGTGTTGATTTTCCAATACCAGGCTCTCCTCCAATTAAAACCACAGAACCCGGAACAATACCTCCCCCCAAAACTCTATTTAGTTCTTTGTCTCTAGTTATTATTCTATCTATTTTAGAAGAGACAATTTTTTTAATATTAATTGGTCGTTCTTTTTGTAAAATTTTATCAGACCACAAAACTGTATCGGTTTGTTTATTTGTTTTGTTTTCTTCCATTAATGAATTCCATTCACCGCACCTTGGACATTTCCCTAACCACTTAGGTGATGTGTAATCACACGAAGAACATACAAACTCTGTTAATGTTTTTTTCATTTTTTAAATTAATCTTTTAAGTTAAATATTAAAAAACTATTTTTTTAGACAGTTTCTTTTTTTGTTTTAAGTATCAAAATTTAAATATAAAAGGCTTGTCTTTTTCAAGTTTAAAATCAAAAATTTCATTTTCATAAATTACTGAAACTGATTGATTTTTTTTACTAATTAAATTTACTTCATTGATTTTGCCTTGATCCCATTTCATGTTGATTTTAATGTTGTTCCTAGCTATGAGTCCTCTTACATTTCCTGAACTCCATGATCTGGGCAAAGCTGGTAAAAGCCGGATTCCTTTATTTTCATGAGATTGTAAAAGCATTTCTGAAACTCCTGCAGTAAAACCAAAATTTCCATCAATTTGAAATGGAGGATGAGCATCAAAAAGATTTTTATATATAGACTTTTGTAATAGTAATTGAATATGTTTATGGGCCATTTCTCCATCTAATAATCTAGCAGAGTAACTTATCAACCACGCACGACTCCATCCTGTTCCAGCTCCTCCATTTTCAAGTCGAAAATCTAATGTTTTTTTTACTGCTTTAAAAAGTTCAGGTTGCTCATCGATTGTGATCTGAGTTCCTGGGTGAAAGCCGTATAAATGGGACATGTGTCTGTGACCAGGCTCAAATTCATCATATTCCCTGTCCCATTCTAAAATTCTTCCATCTTTGCCTATAACAAATCCAGGTCTAAGTTTTTTTATTTGCTTTTCAATTTTATTAATTAATAAATTCTGAATTCCGATTATTTTAGCTGCTTTTAGGTAATTTGAAAAAGTTTCATAGATTACTTGTTGATCTATTGCACTTCCTAAACAAGAAGCAACTGGTTCTCCTTTATAATTGATGTACCTATTTTCTGGAGAAGTAGAGGGTGCAGAGATTAATGATTTGTCTCTAGGATCTTCAATTAGCCAATCCGAATAAAATTGAGCCACTTGTTCCATAGCAGGCAGTGCTCTTTTTTCCAAAAATTCCATATCGTTTGTGTATTCATAATGATGCCAATAATGTTGCATTAACCAGCCACCTGCACCAAAAGAAGATCCCCAATATGCTGTGCGAGCTCTTAACCAAGTAGGCGCCCAAATATCACTTGCATGTGGAATCACGCTTCCCTTTAATCCAAAGTTTTTTTTTGCAGTTATTTTTCCGTTTTCTATCAATCTATCAACGTAATCAAAAAAAGGATAATTTAATTCTTGAAGTCCAGTTGGGTTAGCTGGCCAGTAGTTCATTTGTAAATTAATATTTAAATGGTAATCAGCATTCCATGGGGCTTTGATGTGTTTGTTCCATAGACCTTGAAGATTGGCAGGCAATGTTCCTTTTCGAGAAGAACCAATCAGTAGATACCTACCATAATCAAATAATAATTGTGAAAGCCCATTATCTACAGTTCCATTTTTTACTCTTTCTAAACGTTGGTCAGTAGTCAGGGACTCTAAATTGTTGTCAGCATTTAAGTCAAGCCTAACACGGTTAAAAAGAGATTGATGATCTAAGACATGGTGTTTTTCTAATTTATTTATATCTATATTTTTAATTTTAGCAAGTTCTTTTTTATTTTTTTCAGAGTAATTTTTAGTGTAATAATCAGAATTTGAAGAAATAAAGAGTGTTAGTTTTTTAACTCCAGAAACTAATAAGTATTCATTTTCCGCTATTATTTTTCCTGTATCATTTTGAGAAAACAAGCTTGTTTCAAACTTTACTCCAGATTGAACATTAAAGGGAAAAGATCTAAACTTTCCGCTCCTTTGAGTTACCTCTCCATTCATTATAATCTTTTTATCAATAGCTTTTAATGAAACAGTATTGATACCTTCATCTTTTGGGCGATTTAGTCTTATTGTGCCATTTAGTCCATTTGGATGTTCACTTTTTATTTCAATTGCAATGACTTGATGAGGATTAGACACAAAAACTTTTTGTATGACTGGATAATCTTGCGTTTTATATTGCGTAGTTGAGATAGCTGTGCTAAGGTTTAATGAGCGAGAGTAATCAGAAATTTGGTTGTGTTCCCAATCTAAAAATAAATCACCAAGAGTTTGATGAGAAAGAGTAATGTCTTTGTTCGAGAATTTTTTTACCAACAGAGAATCAGCTGTTTTTGCATCACCTTTAATAAGAAAGTTTCTTATAATGGAAAGATCTTGGGGGGTGCCTTTTGGTTCATCCCACCCTGAACTATGTGGCCATAATGAATCATCATTTAATTGAATTCGCTCATTAATTGGATTACCAAATACCATTACACCTAACCTTCCATTTCCTAGAGGTAATGCTTCTTCCCATATTTCAGCAGGCTGATCATACCACAGGATTTGGAAGCTTGACAGATCTTTCTGTTGGAAATGACAAGCAGTATTTAGTAAAAAAAGGAATATATTTTTCATTATAATATACCAGAATATTTTGCATATCTATTCACGCCCAAGCCAAGAATGCTCATCAAAAAGAATCAGGAATTAATTGTGAGCCAAAACAATTATAATGGTGAAAAAATTAAGTTTGCCAGAGAAAAATTACTTTGGGGAAGAAAAAGTGGAAAAATTCTAGTGAACATCGATCCAAAGACAGATTTTAATGTAAGTGATGCTTATATCGATGCCAGGACTGATGATTCTGTCAAATACAAATTATTTGATAAAGTCAATAAGTTTGAAAAGTTTGATAGCCTCTCGGGCTAATTTATTATATTCATAT
>ERZ651768.793-NODE-793-length-23399-cov-4.452363_pt1 | contig 23399 bp, 24 predicted proteins | sample MGYA00514754_ERZ651768 | MGnify/ENA metagenome assembly ERZ651768
AATGTCTGTGATCTCTTCTTCGGTGTAGAAACCGCCATAAGGCTTTCCGTCAAACTGGTGCGGCTTATCTCTATAGTGGCCAACGAGTGTCTCTTTCCGCCAGGCTGCGATATCCTTGAGTTTTGGATATTTTTTAATCGGCACTCTCCAGCCCTGGTCCTCGGTAAGGTGCCAGTGGAAAACGTTCATCTTGTGGGCCGCGATTATGTCAATATAGCGTTTGATAAAGTCAGCCGGGAACATGTGCCTGCCCACGTCAAGCAGCATACCCCGCCACCTAAACCGCGGTCTGTCTTCGATCAGTACGCTTGTGACTGCGGTGCTATTATTAATCTTAGTTGTCTCCAGGATTTGCACCAGCGTTTGCAGACCATAAAAAATACCGGCATAGTCCGAGCCTATTATTTCAATCCCTTGTGGATCTATCTTCAGGTTATATGATTCGGGTGTTTGGGTGATATGGTGATCAATATTAATGGACAATCTGGTGTGTGCTTCATCGCTACCTGGGTCTGTTATGCTATAGCCAATCCTAGAGAGCTCTGACTTGGTAATCCGGATAATGTTTTTCAGGTTTTTATCCTTGGGGTTATAGTCCAAGCCCAGTGCATCTCCAAGCCTTAGCTCGCCATCCGCAAACTCAATATGGGTGGGAGCAGGAACCAGCCCAGGAAAAATTTCATTATTCTGTTTATTAGTAGACATCAGCAGTATGATAAACAAGATACTAATAATTGTAGTATAATTTTTAGATCCCATAGTTTTGATGATCAATTTACGATTTTATGAACTCATTTATTACCACAGAATAATTTTTATGTAGCCAATTTTTTGTTAGTATCAACGGTTCTATAGTTTATTAATTATGCAATACAGTCTAAACCTTGGTGATATCTATGCTATCCTTACTGCACTATGCTGGTCCTCTGGCGTAATATTCTTTGATATTGCGGGAAGGGTTCTGACCAGTATCCAGATAAGTTTATTAAAAAATATTGTTGGGGTATTAGGTTTTATTGGTTTTCTGCTGATCCAGGGTGACCCTTTTCCAATCTTTACCCAGAACGAGTATTTTATCCTTATCCTGAGCGGTGTCATTGGGGTCGCTATGGGGGACATCCTTTTTCTTGCCTCGCTTAGGAGGATCGGCTCTGGACTTAGTGCGATTATCAGTACCAGCTATTCAGTCTCAATATTCATCCTTGCATATGTCATGTACCAGGAGGTTATCTCAGTCTTTGCTTATTTTGGGGGCGTTTTGGTGATAGCCGGGGTCATTATGGGTACCATGGAGAAGCCCGAGAACAGGAGCCCGAGAGACATATACATAGGCTCTTTCTATGGATTTCTGGCACACCTTTTTACGGCCTATTCTGTTTTATTATTGCTGCCGGTAATGGAATCTCATCCGGTGGTTCCGATTGCCCTGGTTCGGTTTAGTATAGGCATTATTATCAGTGCCGCAGCGATCATCTATCTAAACGGATATAGCTCACTAAAAGAAACGGTCACTAGAGGCTTTGGCCATGTCTCTCTTTTGGCTGGTTCTTTTCTCGGAACATTCCTGTCTGTGATATTTTGGCTTGCTGGTTATAAGTATACTCTGGCAGGGCGTGCGGCGATCTACAACCAGCTTTCAACGATCTTTATTATTATACTCGCGGCTATTTTTCTAAAAGAGGTGATGACAAAGAAAAAATGGGCGGCGGTCTCATTGGCACTGGCAGGGGCATTCATTGTCAGCGTTAATTAATAAAAAGCTGGAAGAGATAAAACAGACTGCTAGCCTGTTTTATGGTAATCGATATACTCGAAAAGAGCTGGCAGACCGGTTCCACGATTGGAGAAAATCAGCGGACAGAGATCCAGCGGAAAAAGAGAAGATTATTATCGATGGCTCACGCTCGCAGTTGTCCCAATTCTCCAGCCAGTGGAAGTGGATCCTGTTGCAGACAATACTGTGGCTAATTATTTCTTTTAGATTTAATTTCCCGCCGGTGATCAACCTGATGGCATTTCTAGCGATTTTTTCCCAGTTTAGTCATAATATCATGGCCATAGCCAGAGACAAGAGACACATTTTTAATACCTTTATCACACAAGAAATTTTATCCGCAAGATCGCTATCTATCCTGCTTTGGGAAACCCTTGCTGATCTGGAAAAAGAAAAAGAGAATTCGATGGATGTTGCCCAACATAATTATGCCCCAGCCTGTGAGTGGACAGATATCAGGCTGCAGCTTTTAACCAACAAGCATGACCAGAGCCTGCCGCTAGTACGAATTATTATAGGCCATGAGTCTAGTGACCTGCTGCATCCATCCGGCCTTAGCCTGGTGCATAGTTCCGACCACAAAAAAGAGTCTCCAGCGTTTACGATGCTGAAGCTATTTGGCAGACACAGCAGCTTTATGTTTAATGGGCACAGCTCTCAGAGAGCGTCCATTGAGAAAAAGATACAACGACTCACAGATGTATTTATAGCCTACTTTGGAGAACGTGACCTTGCCCCGATCATCCAGGATGATACTTCAGGAAGCTGGGAGTGTTTTATTAATATTGAGGACAGGACAAACGCTTGGGAGAAAATAGAAAAAGAGCGAGACCAAGACGTTCACAGTTTAATATCTGACTGGGTACCGCTTGATGAAGAGCCCGATCGTGTAGACCATGCTGCTGAGTCCTACAAGATGAAGGGCTATGGGTGGTAGAGGATGAAATGGGTTTTTTTATTACTCTTTGTTGTGCTAATAGGATTTAGCATTAAGGATGAGCTGGAAAAGGAAAAAAATGAATAGTTATAAAAAGCTTAGCAAGGATGAGATTAATGAGATGCATCTTATAAAGTATGATGGCAAGATCCGTGTAATCTCATCAAAAGATAATGTTCAAGAATCTATCGATTATTTAATGACCCAAGAGATAATTGGGTTTGACACAGAGACCCGGCCCACGTTCACCAAAGGGCCTGTGAATGCTCCATCTATAATGCAGCTCGCTGGTGAACGCGCTGTCTTTATTTTTCAGCTGGACAGCGACATGATGTTTGAAAAATTATCCCCAATTTTATCAGCCAAAGGTATCACAAAGTGCGGCGTCTCTGTTGACAGAGATCTGATAGAGTTAATGTACCTGTCTCCCTTTGACCCGTGCTCATTCGTTGACCTTGGTGATGTCGCAAGAGCCAGAGGGATTCCGCACCATGGTCTCCGTGGTCTGGCAGCATTTTTCTTAAAATCCAGGATCTCCAAAAGCGCACAAACCTCGGACTGGAGCCGTAGCCGTCTTTCAAAATCACAAGTCTCCTATGCCGCTACAGATGCGTGGATCAGTCTTGAACTATTCAAAAAATTTGATCGAGAAAAGCTAATTTAACCTATTATTAATGGACTATTTGTCTAGATATTTAAATAAAAACAAAATGAGTCTGAGAAAAATATATTCATGCGCTCGGCTAGCGTGTTTCGCGGCAATTATTTTATATATCAATGGTTGTGCGACCATGATCTACAGGTCTATACCGCTTAAGGATATTGCTAAGATAGGGGGCAAGTATGCTGTTGGCACACAATATTTTTATTTGGTTGACTCAACCAGGTCGATGTGGTTTAGTGATGATGTTGCGGGTCTTAGAGAGATCAGTGTCAAGGTCTGGTACCCGGCTGATGATAGGCGGTTAGAAAAAAAAGCATCATATGTACACAATCAAGAACTCATTAGTGAGGCTCTCTCTGTCAGGCTAGGGGTGCCCCAGGCGCTAATGGAAAGAGCAGGCGGGATCGAGTGCAACTCATGGTTAGATGCTGCTCCTGTGAACGGAAAATTTCCGATTGTGATTTACTCGCACGGGCACCAAAGTTTAAAAATTGCAAACACGTTTCAGGCGGAGGAGCTGGCCAGCAATGGGTTTATTGTTATCGCGCCTGATCACACGTACGATGCAGCGATCACTGTTTTAAAAAATGAGAGCGTGATCTATTCGAAATCAAAATTGCCAAACAATAACCAGCGGCCATCAGAACAAGAGATGATCGAGAGGGTAGAAAAGCAGCTAACAATAAGAACCGCAGACATTAGCTTTTTAATTGACAGGATGCTCCAACAATTTTCTTCTGAGAAAAATTTTATGGCCAGCGCCGACACCAGTAAGATAGGAATTTTTGGGCACTCTTTCGGTGGCTGCACCTCTGTAATGTCTGCCTACAGTGATAACAGAATAGACGCAGTTTTCGGGCTGGACGCATATTTTTTACCGCTTTCAAAAAATATTATGAACAAAGATCTAAACAAGCCTTTTGCTCATCTTGGTCAGCCTAGCTGGGGCAAATCGAATAATTATGCTGTGATGGAAACTCTGGCCAAGAAAAATTCTAAGCTGTCAACTCATTTTGCTGTGGAAGGATCAAAGCACTATGATTTCACTGACTTTTCACAGTTTACAAGGCTAACAAAGAAATTTGGATCGGGTAAGGTTTCTCCAAAAAATATAAGAATAATCATGAACACACTTTTGTTAGATTTTTTCAATTCCAGCTTAAAGGGAGACAAAAAATTTGAGCCTCAGACTTATGAACAAATGTTCTCTGAGTTAACCCACTATATTTACTAGCTATTTTGTAATCTTTATTAGCAATCATTAACTTCTACTAATGAATAAACTGTTTCTCATCCTGGTTCTTCTTTTTACATACTCCTGTATGTTCTTTGGCGGGCCTGAGTATGATGCTTCAGCAGATTCAACCGGACTCAGGTTTGATGGGATAAATGATTATATCCTGATAGAAGAGAATGTGATCCCAGACTCAGGAGACTATTCTCTATCAGTCTGGCTCAAAGCTGACTCAGGAAACACTGGAGCAAGGACAATAGTCTCTCAGAGTGATACCTCTGGAAGCCCTTTTTATTTCGGCTCTAGCTCTAGCTCAGACACTTCGGCAACAATAAAGATGGCAGAAGACTGGAAAGAGCTCAACAGTAAAATTTTTTACATCGATAATAAGTGGCACTATTATACGATAGTAAATGACGGAACCATTGGCGACTCCGCTACTATTGTTGACACATCAGCGCTGTATATTGATGGGGCCCTGGTAGCAAAAGTAATGGGCCAGGGAAAGTCATATCCAAAAGATGAAAAGTTTTTTATTGCAACAATGTGGGACAATTCCGGCGAGTATTTTTCAGGTCTGATTGATGGCATATCAATATGGGACCGCAAGCTGTCACCAGAGGAGCTCGGCTCGCTATATAACTCAGGCGAAGGAATGGACCCCACGGTAGACACGCTTAACTATCTTGGCTCAGCAAACCTGATTGGCTTTTGGCCTTTTAATGAGGGCGCTGACTCTTCTGTCGCTGACTATAGCGGCAGCGGATATGATGGTCAAATAATCGGTGCGAGCTGGGTAAACGTGGACACCAGGTTAAACCCTGTTTTAGAAACAACAGCAGTTGCAGAGACCGATGCTGAGAAACAGTCTAATCAGAGAGAGTTATGGGGCAGGGTAGCTGATAGCACTGACAAGTCAATGTTCCAGGCCAGCATTACCCTGACCGGATACCACAATGAAGAGTTCCAATGGAGCACCAGTGTTCTGACAAATCGCAGAGGAAACTATGAGGTCAATGATTGCCAGCCTTGGGCCAGCCTGAAGGTGTCGCTTGATGGTTATAAGACTCAGATCTATCTTCCGTCTGACTCTATCTTTGACTCACCCCCTATAGACTTTGTGTTGAAACAGGAGAACGTGGTTCCTGAGGTTGATAGTTCAAGATTTGCTGAGATTGCTCAGCAGGCAGAGGAAAACTATGAACTGATTCAGAATATGATTAACGCTGCCAGGCAAAATGAAGTAGTCTCCATACCCGAGGGGATACATACGATATCTAAACCAATCGTTATCAACAACAAGATAAATATTACTATACAGGGGATACTATCGTCAGGTATCATACTAAATGATATACACCAACCAGTTTTTACTATAAATAATTCGTCCAATATTGTTCTGCAAAGACTTCACCTTGGGCATAATACCTCTATAATAGGAGACCACGATTCAGAGGTATTGAGAATCAATAAGGGAAATAATATTTATATCAACAGCTGCGAGGTCAGTGGATATGCGGCAATCGGAGTCAAAGCTGTTGAGGTAAAGAGTCTCACCATTGTCAACTGTTTTGTTCATGATAACAGCTGGTTTGCGTTCTCTTTTCAAAAATGTGATAATGTTAAGATTGAGAACTCACGCATTATTGAAAACCAAGAGGTGATGTATAAACGTAGTTCTGACGTTATACTGTATAGTAATATTATAAAGAACTAGGCAATAAACACTCCTTCATGCGTTCAAAAGAGAATTCATTATTTTTTATCTTGCCATTGATAGCAATAATTACTTTTGTATTGTTGGTGGTTACCGGTGCTCTTGCCTACGAAGGGGGAAACAGACTAGATCATCATTCAGTTGGATACTCATTCTCGAATAATTACCTGAGTGACCTTGGCCGGTTAAAGACCGTTTCGGGTGTCCCAAATACGGTTCCCTATTATTGTTTTAATGGCGCACTGATTATTCTTAGTGCGGTTTTTTCTTTCTACTTTCTTTATCTACCCTCTTTGTATGATGATGACCAGAGAGTGCAAAATATATCTCGCCTAGGCAGTGCCTGTGGCTTTTTAGCAAGTATTTGTTGCGCGGGCGTGGCACTTGCGCCTGCGGATCTTTTTTTCAGTACTCATGTTTTTTTTGCTGACTGGGTCTATAGGTTTATGAATCTGTCTATATTTTTTTATGCGGTCTCATTTATTATTATGGCTAATAAACATTTTATTTTATCACTATTATTTGGTCTAATCGGAATCATAGTAAGCTCACACATTATTCTATCAGATTTTGGTGCGGCCGAGCTATTTTCTGAGCCGCACACTATTCGAGTCCTTTCACAAAAAGCGGCTACCATCGCGCTTGCAGTTAGTGTGCCCCTGATGGCTATTCATAATAGAGCACGGATAGACTCTCATACGGTTACGCTAAGTCCGTTTGCGATAAATAATTAGCTTTTGTATATACCAAATTTCTAAAATAAAAAAAGGAGACTATTATGAGACAGTATGCATATGGTTTTGCCTCTGCGGTTCTGGTATTATTAATCGCCTTAACTGCTATGGGCCTCACACCAAACACGACCGTAGTCAGAGCTGGACAATACCAGATCGATACTTTATTGCTAACCCAGGAAGACTATCTGGGCAACAAAAGCTATGAGGTGCTGTACACTATTTTTGATACCACTACTGGCGACATAAAACAAACAAGAAGGATTCCGCACAGCAATTATATGGCAAAACAAATTCAAAAACAAAAGTCAGCATTTGACTATAAATAAAAAGGAGGTAACAATGAAAAAATATGGCATAGGTCTTATTACTGGTATTCTCTTAGGAATAAGTTGTATGATGTTCCTTGGATCATCTACAATAGGGACTGGAACAGGACGTTATCAATACATCAGTGGCTCAACAGTAGATATGAAAATATTCGATAACCGTACAGGAAAAATGTATGTCCGAGGTCGTGATTTTGTTACTGAGTATGATATAATTAATGCTTATTATAGGGTAAGAACTTATATCCTTTATGAAGAGTAATTAATGATGACAGGCTCCATACATCAAAGCGTCAAAGCTGCTGCAAACAGGATAAGCGAGCATGTACGCAGGACCCCATTTGAAAGATCAGTCATGATGTCTGAGCTAACTGGTGCTGATGTATGGTTAAAGCTGGAGAACCAGCAGTATACAGGGTCCTTTAAATTCAGAGGAGCAATGAATAAGATGCTGACTCTTTCCCAGTCTGAGCGTGAGCGTGGAATCTATGCTGCCTCAACCGGAAACCATGGTGCAGCCGTGGCCTACGCGTGTCAAAAGCTTGACGTTCCCTGTGTCATCTATGTTCCAGAGAACTCTTCGGAGGCCAAACTTGCCAACATGAAAAGCTTTGGCGCTGAGATCAGGGTACATGGCAAAGACTGTATGGACGGTGAGCTGAAAGCCAGAAAAGTTGCGGACAGCACGGGCGGCATCTATCTTTCACCATATAATGACCCTGAAGTAGTCTCCGGGCAGGGTACAATCTCGGCGGAGATAGCCTCACAGTGCAGCGGCTTAGACGCGGTCATCGTATCCGTTGGCGGCGGCGGGCTCATAAGCGGTGTTGGCGGCTATTTAAAATCAATCTGGCCAGATATAGAGGTCATAGCAGCCTCTCCTGAGAATCATGCTGTGATGATTCACTCCTTAAAAGCCGGTGAAATAATAAAGATTGATCCTGCTCCAACTATCTCGGATGGTACCGCTGGTGGCGTTGAAGCAGGCTCTGTTACTTTTGAAATGTGTCAGGAGTTTGTGGATCAGATGGTGTTGCTTACAGAGCAGGAAATCCAGGATGGAATCATTCAACTTATCGAAAAAGAACGGATTCTGGTGGAAGGAGCTGCCGGTACTGCTATCGCGGCTCTGATCAAAAAGAAAAATGATTTGAGAGGAAAACGTGTGGGGATTATTGTCTGCGGCCGCAATATCAGTCTAGAGGTTTTAAGAAAGATTTTATGAGGGTATTTGGGCTAGAGGAGATAAAGAGGGTTCTCCCTAAGCTTGACCTGTTTCCACTGATCAAACAAGGCTTTAAGGCATACTCTTCTGGTCTTACAGTTGTTCCCCCTGTCGGCGAGATGATCTTTGATAATCCGCCTGGCGATGTCCACATAAAGTACGGATACATAAAGGGCGACGACTATTATGTGATAAAGATTGCGTCCGGGTTCTATGGTGACTCAAGCCTGGACATCTCTCCTAGCCAGGGTGGGGTGATGCTTTTGTTTGATCAAAAGACTGGCCAGGAAGTTGGAATATTGGTAGACGAGTGCTATCTGACCAATGTACGAACCGCCGTAGCCGGAGGAATATGTGCCGAGATGCTTGCGCCAAAAAAAATAGAATCTATCGGGGTCATTGGAACAGGTGTCCAGGCGAGGATGCAGGTTTCCTATCTATCTAGCGTCACCGAATGCAGAACCGTAAAAGTATGGGGCAGGAGCACTAAGAGTGTGGACACATATATAGAGGATATGTCTAGCGATGGTTGGCATGTAGATAAGGCCTTGACCACCGATGATATTGCTGAATCCTGCGACCTAATCATTACGGCTACGCCCTCAAAGAGCCCGCTTTTAAAACAAAAAAAATTGAAAAAGGGAACACACATCACAGCTTTGGGATCAGACTCGCCAGGGAAACAGGAGCTAGAAGCAGGGATCTTTCAGATTGCAGACCTTATTGTCGCTGATAGTATTGTCCAGTGTGTTGAAAGAGGTGACCTGTCGCATGCGATAAAAGATGGGATAATCAACCAGAGCGATATTACCGAGCTAGGAAGCCTTATTGATAGTGATAAAAGGGTTCATTGCAGAGAAAATCAAATTACAGTCGCTGATCTCACTGGAGTTGCTGTTCAGGATATCCAAATAGCAAAAGCAGTGTATGAGGCGTGTGAAAGGTTAAAATAAATGAAATTTGAAGAGTTTGAGCTAGAGAGAAACCAATCTTTATTTGAACACGAGGTTGATTATAATCTGTCTGAGAGCGGGCTACACCCCTTGCCACTAAAAAATATTCTTACCAAAGATGAGCAGGCTGAGCTTCTAGAGACCGAGCTTATATACGGTTATACTACAGGGACACCCTTACTCAGAGAAAGAATAACAGGCCTATATGATGGCGCCTCTGTGGATAATGTTTTAGCGACATCGGGCTCAGCAGAGGCCAATTTTATTGCAGTAATGACCATGCTTGAGCCAGGGGATGAGCTTATCTATATGGTCCCAAACTATCTTCAGATAAGAGGAATAGCACGGAGCTTCGGCATAACCGTTAAAGAGCTCCCGCTTCGGGAAGAATTGGGCTGGCAGTGGGACACGGATGAGCTAGGGTCAATGGTAAACAGTAAAACAAAGATGATAGCGGTCTGTCACCCAAACAATCCCACTGGCTCAATCGTTACCAAAGAGAATATGCATGCTATCATAGAGATTGCCTCAAAAAATGACTGCTGGGTTCTGTCTGATGAAGTATACCGTGGTGCAGAGCTTGATGGCGTGGAGTCAGCTTCTTTTTATGGAACCTATGGAAAGACAATTGTTAACGCAGGGCTGTCAAAAGCATATCGACTACCTGGGCTCAGATTAGGCTGGACGGTTGGCCCAGAAGATTATATAAAAAGGGCCTGGGCTTTTCATGATTATACGTCAATCAGTATCGCCTATCACAGCGACTGGGTCGCTTCAAGAATATTGGAGACAGAACGGCGAAAACAGATTTTAGACGGTACCAAGGCACATCTGAACCAGAATATGAATACGCTTGTGGACTGGGTAAGTGCCTGCGATAATAAGCTTAGCCTGTCGCCCCCTCAGGCAGGTGCGATTGCGTTTGTACGAATAAACATTGGCCTGGGTTCACAGGAGCTAACCTATCACATAAGAGATAATTTTAGTGTTCTGCTTACTGCAGGAAAATGGTTTGGGCTAGAAGGCTTCCTCAGGTTTGGCTACGGCCCACCGAATGACTATCTGGTAAATGCTTTAGAGCGTATCGGTCACTCTCTAGATGGAATATAGTTTAAATGATTTAAAGCTCTACTAGAGTACCTCTGGAACATAGTTGAAGTTGGAACGATCTGGCCTTTGGTAAGACTCAGAGGGCAATCTTTGTGGAAGCTCCACCGGAGGGTGTTCTACATCTTTATACGGAACCTTGCTTATTAAATGACTGATACAGTTTACTCTTGCTTTCTTTTTTATGTCTGACTCAACAATATTCCAGGGACAGAAATCGGTATGTGTGTGTTCCATCATATTATCTTTCGCCTTTGAATAATCTTCCCACCTGTTAATAGACTCTACATCCATTGGACTAAGTTTCCAGACTTTGGTTGGATCATTTATTCTTCCTTTAAAGCGTTTCAACTGCTCATCAGCGCTTACCGAGAACCAATACTTTAACAGGGTAATCCCTGATCCGATCAGCATCCTTTCAAAATCAGGTGTTGTCTGTAAAAACTCAATGTATTCTTTGTCACTACAAAAGCCCATCACCTTTTCTACTCCGGCGCGGTTGTACCAGCTGCGGTCAAACAGAACAATCTCTCCGGCTGCAGGCAGGTGGGAGATATATCTCTGAAAGTACCACTGGGTCTTCTCACGGTCTGATGGTTTTGCCAGTGCCGCTACCCTGCAGCTGCGAGGGTTTAGGTTTTCTGTTATCCTTTTTATTGTGCCGCCCTTGCCAGCAGCGTCTCGCCCTTCAAATACAATTACCACTTTCTTATTATTCTCGATTACCCAGTCCTGCATGTGTACAAGCTTTATCTGCAGGTCCTCAATCATCTTATCATATTTTTTATTGAAATCATTTTTTTTGCTCATGGTTTATCCCTAAGTATATTAATTATTAAGAAATACGTTTTTCATACATAAACTAGTCAAAAATATAATAATCCTTATTTAGTTGTTCAAATCCAATAATTTTAAATATATTTGCCGTTCCCTGTGCGGATTTTAGGGGTTCCCACATACTATAGGTTTTAATAATGAAGTACTACTAGGGGTGTCTCTATGAAAAAAATAACAATGTATCAGATATTATTCTTTTTTCTCTTTTCTATGTTGCCGATATATGGTCAGTATAATCCTTGCTATGATGAGCTATATCTAGACCTTAAAGCCGGGGGAATTAACTCAATGACGACCAGAGAGTATCACTATTTCACAAGAAAAGATGAGGAATGTGGTGAGTATAACACGTTCGATAAAAAATATTATGACCAACTGAATCTGATGCAGGAAGAAATATTAAAAATAGTAGAAAAGTTAGGAGAATTGGATGAAGATATTAATCTGGAGAATATATATGGACTTGGTCGACTAAAGGCCACAGATCCCGAGCTCCGCAGTCTTGCGATAATGCAGTCAAAGGATAATGATATAAGAAATGAGTTTAACACTCTAATGGAAAAACTGATTATTCTTAAAAAAGAGCTACAGGAAGAAATGCAGCAGGATGATGGTCCAGCTGACCTAGTTGTTAACTCTCTTACGGTGGTGGATAGTGCAGACGGTGGATTCATTAAAACAATCAGCAAAGACGGCAAAAACACAGTAATGATTGGTAATCATCCATCCGGGAGTGGCAGCGTTATTACCTATAACAAAGAGGGCTCTCCCTCAGTAAGAATTGGGTCAAATGGTGGTGATGGTGGCTACCTGAACATAAGAAAGAACTCAGGCAAGAATGCTGTATTTGTTGGAACAGATGAAAGTGGAAATAATGTTATCATAAGCAATAATTCGAAGGGCGAACCTGCTTTTATGGCTGGCGGAAACGATGAGGACCAGGGCTACCTAAAGACGGTTAATTCCAGCGGGAAAAATGCCACCCTGATTGGATCAAAAAAAGATGGTGCAGGATACCTTAGTACCTTTAGCAACTCTGGAAAACGCACGTCTTTCATATCCTCTGACAGGAGCGGTTCTGGCATGATGGGCCTGTATGATAAGAACCAGAAACTTCAGTGGAGCCAGAAAGGCACAAAGCCAGCAGCTGAGCCTTCTGATGGTGAGAGCAGCGACCCACAAAATAATAAATAGTCTTAAAAAGGTTTTTGTAGACAGATGAAGAAAGTTGATCTACGCAGTGACACGATAACGCTGCCCACAAAAGAAATGCTGGAGGCTATCGCTGGTGCAGACCTTGGTGATGATGTTTTCCAGGAAGATCCAACGGTCAATCATTTAGAATATCTGGCCGCTGCCGGGTTTAATAAAGAAGCAGCCTTGTTCGTACCTAGCGGCACGATGGCTAACCTTGTTGCTGTTCTAACCCATTGTCAGCGCGGGGACGAGGTTATCCTTGGCAATCAGGCGCACACGTTCCTCTATGAAGCGGGTGGTATCTCGGCCTTTGGCGGTATTCACTCCCGTCAGATTCCTAATCAGGAGGATGGCACTCTTTTACTGGAGGATATAAAAAACTCGATCAGAAAGGATGATGTGCATTTTCCACAAACGAGGTTGATATGTCTGGAGAACACTCATAATCGTTGCCTTGGTATGCCACTCAGCGTTGACTATACCGACAGCGTTGCTGAGATAGCAAAAAATAATTCACTGTTTGTTCATGTTGACGGAGCAAGGATCTTTAACGCCGCCGTATCACTCGGCGTTTCAGTGACAGAACTAACAGAGAATATTGATTCGGTATCATTCTGCCTATCGAAAGGTTTATCAGCACCGGCAGGGTCTCTGCTTTGTGGAACAAAAGATTTTATTCACAGGGCTCGCAGAAACAGAAAAGCACTTGGTGGTGGTATGCGCCAGGCTGGAGTACTGGCAGCAGCGGGTATTGTGGCCCTTAAGACAATGACAGATAGGATTATAGATGATCATGAGAATGCCAGGAATCTTGCTGAGGGAATCTCTAAGGTTGATGGTGTTACTATCGATCTCGATAGGGTAAAGACAAATATTATATACTTTTCTCTAGATCATCCAAAGATAGATAGTGCTTTATTTTTGAAAAAAATGGCAGAAAAGAACATTCATTTTTTTGAGCTTGGCCCGAGCTGGTTCAGGCTTGTTACACACGCTGGTGTTAGCAGAGATGATGTCACTTATGTAGTTAGAGAGTTTGAACGTATTCTTTCATAATATCATATGAGATATTTATCAGATAGAGGTCATTATTATTTAATTATTTTCATTATTTTTTGTTTTTATTCGCTCCATGCTGAAGAGAATAAATTTTTTCCAAAATATATTTATGATATAGATGATAACAAGGTTGTTATATCAGACCTGTCAAAAAATAAGACAGTCTGTGTTATAACTATCAAATCAGTCAGCTGCCCGGTCTGCACTGAACAGCTTATCCGTATTCGTGAGAGGATAAAAGAGTTTAACAGGTGCAACCTTACTTTTTTAGTGCTTGCCCCTGGTGGAAAAGATGGCATCAAAGAGCTTAGGAAAAGGACAGGTTTCCCGTTCCCGTTTATTCAAGATAAAAACCTTAAGATTGCTAAACGTTTTGATTTAGCGATGCCTCCTTTTGAGATTATACCCGCCGTTATTCTTTTGGAAAAAGATGGTTCTGCACACTGGGTTAAGCCTGGCCGTGGTCCTGACTACTATAGTGATCAGGCACTGATTGACTACCTGGACTGTGTAAACTGGATATAAAGTAGTTTTCTATAGTGTTCATAAATCATATGGGTAAGATGATAGTGTTTTTATTTATCATTGTTTTTGGGTTTATCCTGAAAACAATGTATGACGCTGGTGAGTTCAAAACGCTAGAGCCGCACTATTCTGGAGATTGTTCTTCAGTAACCGGCGTTGTAGGTGCTGAGGATATAACTTTTTTGAATAATGGAACAGCACTGATATCCAGCGATAATAGGCGAAGCAGGATTAATGGCTCAGAGGATCAGGGAACCATATATCAATATAAACCTAGGGCAAAGAATCATAAACTAATTAACCTTATGCCTAAGCTAGACACTGGTTTCCATCCACACGGTATTTCTGTATATGAAGAGCCAGATGGTAAGACCTATCTAGCCGCGGTTAACCATCACTCAAGCGGCTTGTTTAATTCCTCATACGGTCACTCTATAGAACTATTTATTTATGATTCTGATTCTTTAGTTCATGTCAGATCAGTGTCTGGACCGTTAATGATTAGCCCGAATGATATAGTGCTAATAAATAAAGATCAGTTTTATGTTACCAATGATCACGGAAGCTCATCCAGGCTAGGGCAAACTTTTGAAGAATATTTACAACTAAAAAAATGTAATGTTTTGTTCTATGATGGAAATGAATTTAGAGTCGTTGCCTCAGGCTTAGGTTTTGCTAACGGGATTAACATCAACAAAGATGGCTCGGTATTATATATTGCTGAAACAATCGGGAAAAAACTTTCCATCTACTCCAGGGATAATATCACAAACAGCCTGAACTTATTTGAGTCGATTGATTTTAATTCTGGGGTTGATAATATAGAGATTGATAATAAGGGTAATCTGTGGATCGGGTCGCACCCTAAGATGTTTACATTCTCCAGACATATGAATGATTCAACCGTGTTGTCTCCGTCACAGGTTTATAGGGTATCATTTGACCGGAATAATAATCATACGATTGAAGAAGTATACCTAAATCTTGGAGATGAGTTGTCAGGATCAACGGTGGCAGCTGTTTATGATAATACTGTTCTTATCGGTTCTGTGTTTGAGAATTATTTTCTTGATTGTAGTTACTAAGATATTAGTCTAAACCATAATCTCACGTGCACCTATAAAAGATAATAAAACAGAATAGCCTATTTCGTGAGTTGACCCTGTGAGAGCTTAGTAGGTAGATTATAAACAGATCAGAATGAGTAAAATTCCGATCTTAAAGTAGTTCAATTATAAAGGAGGCTGTTTTGAAAAATACAATTTCATTTTTTCTTTTTCTATGTGTTGCGTTCACACAGTCAAACCAACCAAGTGAAATAATGAGTGAGACACCGCTGCATCCGATTCCTGAGGAAATGACCTATGAGGAATATCAGGATATGAACCGCAGGATGAACATAGGAGTTGGGCTCGCTTTTATTCCAATTCCTGGGATTGTTCATCGTTATGCCGGTGACAAAAAGACAGCAAAAAAACTTTCTTACGTTACTCTGGGCGGCCTGTTATCGTTTGCTGCTTCAGCCTCAGGCAGTGTGGAGAAAAAGCAGTGGCCAGAATCAGATTATGAGCTTTTTATTATGAATGCGGGTCTAGATAATGAGACTAGATATGAAAAGATCCCAGTAGAAATAGCCGTAAATGATTCTGTTACATATGCACTGAAACAGATATACAAGAGAGTCACACACACTGGGGGTAATCCCTTTTTAGGTTTAATTGGTTTTGTAGCAGTTTTTGGTTCCTACTATTATGATGTGTTCCATGGACTAAAAATGATCCATGATAAGCGGGAAGCTGCACGTTACAAATACGGAAAAAAGTTACAATATTCAGTTCGCCCTTCTTTTGAACCGTTTGCCAGCAGAGCAAAACTAAATCTAGATATTTATTTTTAACAGCGGAGACAATAAGGATGCAACAATTTCATAAACGTATTTTTCTAAATCTATTATTCTTTGTTCTGTGCTTTCTTCAACTATGAAATGGCTCTTATGGTTTTTATTGTTAGCAACAAGTATATCGTGTCAGTCCGACAACAAATATTCAGATCAGAGGTTAATCATGGTTGAGGACCAGATCATAAAAAGAGGGATAGAAGATCAACGAGTGCTGGATGTAATGAAAGCTGTGGAGAGGCACAAGTTTGTACCAGAAAAATATACTGAATCAGCCTATAAAGATGGGCCACTGCCTATAGGACATGGCCAGACAATCAGCCAGCCTTTTATCGTTGCGTTCATGACAGAAAATCTGAAATTAGATGCTAGCCATAAGGTTCTTGAAATTGGCACTGGATCTGGGTATCAGGCGGCAGTCCTTAGTGAACTCTGTGAGCATGTATATACGATTGAGATCGTTGATGAACTGGCAAAAGAGTCATCCGTTCGCTTAAAAAAACTTGGGTTTGATAATGTGACGGTACGCAGTGGGGACGGATACAAGGGCTGGACCGAAGAAGCACCTTTCGACAGGATTATGGTCACTGCCGCACCAGAAGAGATCCCTGATATACTTGTTGAACAGCTGGCTGAAGGAGGGATCATGGTTCTTCCAGTAGGAAAGCAGTTTGGGATACAATATCTGTGGGTGCTCACAAAAGAGCGTAGCGGATCAATAAAAAAGGAAAAAATACTCCCGGTTCGTTTTGTGCCAATGGTGACTAAGTAGTGTTATGCTGTCAAACATAATACAACTGTGGCTTGCTATATTATTTTTTATCTGTCCCTATTTAACCGCAAAAAATCTTTCCCTTGAGTCTCGAATTAATCCTCCAGCGAGGGAGCTAATGGATGTCGAGGTTATCGGAAATCTATTAATAGTTCCAGGTAACCTAGATGGGTATGATTTCTATGATATAAGTGTACCCAACGATCCTCAGCATATAACCAATTTCCAGGTTCCAATGAATAATAATAGGTCTTTGCCTGGGTTCTGGGTCTGTGCCACAGACAGTTTTGCCTATTTTACATCCAGGTCAAAGGGTTCAGGATCTGCTATTGTGGATATATCCGATCCTGATAATCCGATTAACTCTGGCTATTTAGACTTGAACGGAAACAGCGATCTTATATTAGAAGGTCTTGATATAAATGATTCAATTCTTGCTGTGGCAGCACACGATGATGGCGTCTTGATCTATAATATTGAGAATCCAACATATCCTTCGCTTATTAGTCAGGTTTATTGTGGAAATGCTTGGGATGTAGAGCTAGACAGTTCTCTTCTTATCGTTGGTTCAGGCGAAGATGGTGTCAAGTTTTTTGATATATCTAATTTGAATAATCCGGTCCTCATTGCTGAGCATAATACCCTAGGAACGGTAAAAGACATTGAACTAGTGTCTAACTTATTATATATAGCAGTAGGAAGTGCTGGTATAGAATTATTAGACATTTCAGATCCACATTCTTTATTGACCCTAGACACTTATGATACCCCAGGCCTGGCCAATAAAATATCTTGTATGGATAATAATCTTGTGGCCGTTTCAGACTGGCAGGGTGTCATTATTTTAGAGTGGACAGGATCGGTTTTAGAGCTTGCAGGATATAAACAAAATGGTTATCGCACCATGGCTATCGGGACAAAAGGTAATACAATCTATTCTGCAGAGTGGCAGCATCTACAGACATATTCCTACGGAGAAATACAAGCGGCAGATATTGACCTAAGCTCCTGGGAGATTTCATTTCCTCAGCTAGAAATAGGCCAGAAAGATACTATAAAGCTTGTTCTGGAGAGCAGTGGTCAGTTTCCGATCGGGATGAACCAGGCAAACTTAACTCACCCTGATTTTGAGCTTTTACATTTTGAGAATTATATAGACCCAGGTGATTCCTTGGTCACGGAAATAGTGTATACCCGTTCAGATTTGAACGCGAGTGGAATCTTGCAGTTCAACAGCAATGATGAGGATGAGCCAGATATAGGTATTGATATTATTGGAAACTATGATGGTGCCATGGTCGGGCAAGATGCGACAGATTTTACTCTTCCGATCGTTTCAAACGGTTCAGGAAATTTCACTCTCAGTGATCACATCGGCCAGATTGTGATGGTCGCCTTTTTTGCACCAGGATGACCTGTGTGCAGTCCGGAGTTATCGGACTTTGAGACTTCAATCTGGCAGGCATTTGAACAGGACAGTGTGGTCGTGGTCGGGATCACAGCGGTCAACCAGAACCAGATCAACGAATTTGTTAGTGCAAATGGAATAACATACCCGATATTGAATGACCAGCAGTCTAATAGCGGTAACGGACCAGGTGGTTTTGGTGGCGTTACATATGATGAATACTATATACCCACTCAGGGATCTCCTTACCCTAGAGATTTTATTGTTAGCCAAGACGGTGTACTGGTCTATGCAAACAATGAGATTGATACCGAGCAGATGATCTATATTATAGAAGATCTGTTAGATCAAGAGTCACTATATGTTTATGAAAACTCCAATAATATTCCTAATAGGATTAAGCTTTTAACTGTATTTCCTAACCCGTTTAATCCTGTTGCTAATATTCAGTTTTTTGTCAGACCATTCGCGACTAAAAATTATACAATAAGTATCTATAACAATACCGGACAGTTAGTGGAGAAAATCAATAATAAAGAATTTGTTTTAGGCTATAATACAATACAGTGGAATGCAGGATCACATCCAAGTGGAATATATTTTACAAGATTAGAGAGTGATAACAATTTTTTAACTCAAAAAATTATATTACTAAAATAGATAACCCATGTTTAAACATATACTTGCTCTTGTTATAATAGTCTCATTTTCCTATGCTCAGAATAATTGGCTTGGAGGTAATCTCAGTAAAATAAATGAAATATCGATTGATGTTAGTGTTAACGGTCTTGAGGATCCGATGTGGGAAAAAAAAGTAATGCAGGTATCGCTTTTATTTCTGGAGAGGTTCAAGCTTAAAATAAATCCAGACAGATTTTCTCCTTCCATAGATATTAGGATAAGTGTAATTGAGCCTGGGGATAATCCTTTGGTATCTTATAATATAGATCTCTCGGTATATGATTTTTTTGTTTCAAAGGATGACTACACGAAAAACTATTCTAAGAAAAAAATCATAAAAAAATTTAAAATAGGTAAAATATACCAACAAAATGTCTTGGGCCAGTCCTCTAATGAGATGATGAGAGCAGACATGGAAAATACCTTGATCCGTCTTTTAGATAGTTTCATTGATCAGTGGTATCGAGATAATCCACTCAAACAATTCTAGTCTGATCCTCAGTTTTTGCCTTTATTTGACATCTCCTCACTTCGGTGTAAATTTATAGGTTTTCATAAAATATGGTACAATATAACATTAGAATAATTTGTCTGTTTGTTTTGACGCTAGTGCTCTTGGGAATTATTCCTGTTCAGAGAGTATTTTCTGCAGAAAAAATAGACTGGAAAGGAAGCGAGCCAAAAACTGGTAATCGATTGGCGGTACTGGAGTTTAGCTCTGAGGGTATTTCTGTGCCTATAAAGACCCTGCTCACTGAACAGTTTCGCCTAAATATCCGAAAACTAAAGATGTATGAGGTCTTAGACGCGAGCATGACCAACCAGGTAGAAATCTTTTATCCAGGAGAAGAGGTTTATGGTGAGTGTAAGTCTAAAGGATGCATCATGGAGCTGGGTAAAATGCTCCATGTTAACTATATAATCTCGGGTACTATCGTTGAAAAAAAGAATGAATATTTTGTTAAAGGCCGGCTTTATTCGATTGACATGGAGCAAGAGGTCCATGGTTTTTCAATGGAAAATATTAGCGCGGTCGATAGCATAAGACTTGAGATGAAAAAACTAGCCTATAATGTTAGCGGGCTTGAGGTTCCGGACACACTAATACTTGGCGCATCCAGCACAACAGTAAGCTCTAACATGGTTAAAAAAGACCAGAAAAAAAGAAAATGGATAACGCTTCCTAAGATACCGAGCAAGGTTAAATCTTTAATCTATTCTACGGCGGTACCTGGCACCGGACAGATGTATTCAAAGCGTACTTACACGGGTCTGGGTTTTATGGGAGCGGAGATTATCATTGGCGGTTTAGCGCTATTAACACATTCTAGCCACCAGAAATCCTGGGGCGGTTTTGAGAGCACCTATAATAGCTATCAGCAAGAGACTGATCCTGGTACGTTGATCAGGCTGCGGCCCGATATTATTCAATATGCACGAGATACCCGGCGGTATAATTCTTTTTTGAAGGGGCTACGTGTAGTCGGGGCCTCCGTGTGGGGTCTGAATATGTTACATGCCTATATCGTCGGGCCAGATGATATCTTTGTTAGAACCGGTGACCCTGGTTCATTCACAGAGTATGGCACGAAGCCAAGAATGACCGCCTGGGATATCCTCTCAGGGTTCGGAGTCCGTGGAGCGATACTGAGGCCTCTTTTTAGAGGAAGCTCCTTGTCAGCATATTCTCCTTACACGGATGGAGGTTTCTCTATAGTCACACCGATTAGTCTTTATTTTGGTTCTGTGTTTACCTCGTTAACCTTTGAATTATCTAACTATTCATTCTACACCTCAGGGTTTGACCAGAGTATCACTGGTACAAGCTATACTACTGCTCTTAGCTTTGATTTTACGGAAAAAATATCTTTTGGCGGTAAACAGTTAAGAAAATACGTTTTTATTGGAAGGTCTCGATATGATGATGGCAAGGGGTATGTTGTTGGCGGGGACATGGTCTATGAACTAGGCTCTTTGCCTCTGTATTTTGCTCTAATAAGCAGGGCAAATTTGGTCAACATATCAAGCCTTGGCGCAAGCATGTGGGTCACAATTGGAGTCAATGTTGGACTTGATATTCCATAAACGATTAGCCCATATCCTTGGGTTCATCGTTATTCTTATCGTTTCTTGTAATGATGCTAGCTATGAGCTGGATAATGAGTTTGATCCTGAGAACCTTGATCTTGAGCCTCCCACAATATTTTTTCATCCTGCTGAGCTTAGCCTAACGGTAGGTGACGTAGATTCTCTCGAGCTCTACTGCTATGAGGTGGACAGCGCAGGCGGGGCTCACCTTCAGATCGCGTTTGATTCTGAGGTTATAAAAATTGATACCGTGAAGCATGGTGAGTTTTTTATGAACGGTAACAGTGCGCCTATTATGCTTACAGACCAAGGGCAGGAAGAGGGCTTTTTAAATGTCTATCTTTTTTATGAGCCCAGTTTAACAAGCACATCTTCCTCTGGAACAGGGGCAATGGCCAGGGTTATTTTTACGGTTCAAGATGAGGGGTCAGCTCCTTTAGTCTACACCCAGCAGACAGTGTTCAGGAATCCAGAAAATAATACGATTAGTCTTAATACTTATGGAGAGGGATCCATCAATGCGACCCAATAAGATCATAGCTATTATCATAATCATTTTTTTTACTATTAATAGGATAAGTGGGCAGTGTGATGAGAATGAGGTTCTTGATCTTGATATTATTTTTGACGGAGGAGTTATCGAATTTTCGGATAATACTTCAAATTCTGGTAATAATTTTTCTGTATCAGATATGACTTCTGGTGGTTTTGGAGGTAATGACAGAATATATAAAATTACTCTTGAGGATAATGATACGCTAAATCTATTTATTGATCTTTGTCAGAGCGGTGTAACATTTGATGCATCAATTGGAATTGTCAAAGGATATGATGGTATTAATTGCAATGAGATTGAAAGAGATGAGCTCATAATACCCCATCCAAGTCCTGATTTCGATGAAGGCGGGTTCGATGAAAACATTGACTCTGGGGCTCTTTGTCCAGTTGCTTCAGATATTGAGAGTCCTAATTTTCTTCCGATCGCTAGAGATGTATATTTGGATGAAAGTGGTGACTATTACATTGTCATTGATGGTCACACTGAAACAGAAAGTGGAAATTTTACGATAACAATTGGTGAGATGCTTACCTTCAGTGACTACGAAATAGGTTTTCAGAATAATATAGTTGAATATATTCATGTAGAATTTTCAGATAATGTTTATGGGGTTGATAATCCCTCCGATTGGACTCTTACAGCTCCTACGGAGCCGGGTTTTAATTTTATTTATAATGGTGGCTCTTTTGATTATGATCAAATAACAGACTCAGATGGAAATGATATTGTAATTGAAGAATATTTAAATAATCCATTAGATGCATTTAGGTATTATATACTTAGTGCATCAATTCCTGCAGGAAGTGAGGTCACAGTAGTACCAACCGGCGAAAGCTGGGGTCCTAGTCCGGTTAATGTTTATGGTATTCCATTTGCTTTTGATGATACATTAATTATTGAAATAGCGGAACTTCCAGTGATTGATAGCATATTCAGCATTTCAGCTGAAAATGATACTTTTAGCGTGGAATTCAGTGAAGGAATCTACAGTAGTAATAATGGTACAGGAGGCGTAAGAAATTTTCACTTTGAAATTGAAACAGTTGGAGCAAATCTTTCTCCTTCAATTACTGAAGTTAGGAATGCTGATGAAACCGCCTATCCTCAAGGAGGTGATACTGTAATAGTATTTTATTTGGAATACGGGTCATTATCTAGTGGCTCTGAGTCTGTTAGAATCCGTGCTGATGAAGATGCTGTATACAATGCTTCTGGAGTTCCTATGCAAACAGAATGGAGTAATTCGTTGCAACTGAATGACCTTTTGCCGCCATATGTTGCTGAATATTCGTTTTCTGAAGAATCAAGCAGTGCAACAGGCATACCAGAATTATTTAATATTTCGAGGAAAGGTTCAACAGGGATAAAAAAATCATTACCATTATATATAACAGGCATGTACATATGAAAAGTGTCATCATTAATTCGCACAAAAGATGAATGAGGGGAGACTACTAATTTTATGCTTTGAAAACGAAATTCCAGTTTTTCTTTATCGTCATAAAATATTGTACGGATGTTTTGTGTTTTTGCATATTCAAGCGCAGAAATATATTTTATACCATTAATATCGTACAATTTGGTTTTTTTAAGTTCATTTTTTTGCCCACTAAGTAATTGGAAAAAAAGTGAGCAGAAAAATATTATTCTTATCAGCCTGGAAATAGAAGATGTCATTCAGTAAAATTTACTCTAGTTGAAA
>ERZ651768.794-NODE-794-length-23388-cov-14.658659_pt1 | contig 23388 bp, 29 predicted proteins | sample MGYA00514754_ERZ651768 | MGnify/ENA metagenome assembly ERZ651768
GTGGGGCCCGGAGGAAGGGTCGTCGTCGTAGACGTCGTCGTAGACGTCGTCGTAGACGTCGTGCTGCTCGTGGTCGTGGTGCTCGTGGTCGTCGTGGCAGTGGTCGGATCCGGCGCCGCCGCGGTGGTTGTGGTGACAGCCACCGTGGTCTCCGTTGACGCCTCCTCGGCCGAACCACACCCCCCGGCGACCAACGCCAGGACTCCGGCAACTACCAGGCACCGCATGGTGCCAGTGCACCACATCGCGGGCGCCGACGGGCAGCGACCCCGACACGGGCCCCCGCTGGCCTCCGAATAGCCTGAGGCGATGCGAAACCTGCTCGTCGGATTCCTGGCGATCGCCACGGTGGTCGCCGTGCTGTTCTTCGGGCTGGGCGGCGGTACCGGGCCTCAGGCCCCGACCGTTGTGGCGGTCCCCTCCACGACGGTGGCGCCTGGAACCACCGCGGAGCCGGCCGCCACGGAGGCTGACGACGCTGAGCCCACCCTCGTGGCCGTGACCACGACGAGTTCCACAGTCCCGGCCGCCACCATCCCGCCCAAGCCGATCGGCACCCTGCCACCCATCAGCGACCTGGGCGTAGCGACGCTGGACGCCACCTCGTCGGTCAGCACCGTCGGCATCGACCGGATCATGTTCGGTATGACCGTCCACGACGCCCAGGTGGCAGCCGGCAGCCGGTTCACCCCGGTCACCCCGATCGGGCACTGCTATCTGGTTACGCCTGACGACGGCCAGGCCGGCCTCACGTTCTGGGTGGTGGCCGGAACCGTCGAACGGGTCGACGTCGACACCCGCACCATCACCACCCGCTCGGGGGCAGGCATCGGCAACACCGAGGACCGCATCCGCGAGATGTTCGGGGAGCGCATCCACACGACCCCGCTCCCCGACGGTTCGGGAAACCTGCTCGCCTACGTCCCCAAGGACGTGGCCGACGCCACCTACAGGGTGATGTTCCTCACCAACGGCGTGCAGGTCATCCGCCTCTGGGCCGGCCGCCTCCCCTGGGCAGAGGAACTCGGCGGCTGCCCGTCCTCCTGAACGACCTGCACCCCGGGGCAACCCACCGGACCCGCTCAGTAGCCCTCGGGCAGGTCGTGTACGTAGTCCTCGCAGCTCACGAAGACCGCCCCGTACCCGACCCGCTCCCCCCGCCCTGACCCCAGGTCCAGGCCCCGGGTCCACTCGATTGCCCCGGCGCTGATCGTGCCATCATGGACGAACACCTCCAACGGGCCGTCCAACGTGGCCTCGTAGCGCACCGACCCCCCGACGGTCACGCCCACATAGGGCTGGCCCAGGAACCCCTGGATGAGCGCCTCCACGTGCTGGCCGCTCTCCGGATGCTCCCCCACCCCGATCGCCACCACGTCGCCGGGCCCGGGTGCATAACAGGTGAAGGCCAGGTCGAACGTCAGCTCGCCGACCTGTACCCAGCCGTTGGTCACGATGTCCGGCTCCGGAACCGCGGTCGTCGTGGTCGGCGCCCCGGCGACGGGCACCGGCTGGACCGCCGGTCCGTCGTCGCCACAGCCCGCCACCACCAGGGTCCAGGCCAGCACCGCCAGGGGGAGTCGCCGGCCGGTCACGACCCGCCACCGTGCACGACGAGCAACTCGACCATCCGGTCGCCGTGGCGGCGCGATTCGACCCCGTCCGGCAACGACCGGACGAGCGACACGCCGGCATGGTCCTCCACCACCAGGGCCGACTCCGCGGATCGTCGGAACGCCGCCGTCACGGCCGTGGTCCACTCGGCCACTACCGCCTGGAAGGCCCAGCCCAGGAGGTCGGGCACCACCGGCCCGACCTCCGGCGACGACCCGCCGCCCTCCCAACGGCCGACCTCCTCCCAACGGCCCGGACGGTCGGCGAGCGCCAGGCGCAACCCGGCCCCCCGTAGGCGCCGCACCAGGTCGCGTCCGCGGACCGCCTCGGCCCCCATCGCCAACGCCTCGGCCCTCACAGCCTCCGGCACGTCGTAGTGGTCGCCCTGGAAGGACATCCGGCGGAGGCCCAGGCGGTCGGCGAACCCATGGAGCTCGGCAATGCTCACGTCGCTCACCAGGTGGGCCCACCGGGCACCCCGCCATGGCCATACGGCCTCGTCGACCAGCACGGCCATGGGGCCATGTTGACCTACGTCGACCCGTCGCCGCCAGACGCACCTGACCGTCAGCCTGACCCCGCGCCGTCCGGGTCGGGGTGGGAGACTCCGGCGCATGGCGCGGGTCGACCAGCAGGACACCATCACGCTGCGCCTCCCAGCGTCCCTGGACTTCGCCGATCTTCCCCGGGTGGGCCTGGCCGCCCTCCTCCGGATCCACCGCATCGACCCGGGTGACGTCGGAGACCTGGCCACGTCGGTCCACGAGATCGCCACGAAGCTGGCCGCCGCCGGGTCCGAGGTGGTGGTCGAGTTCCGGGTCACCGATGCCGAGGTGGCCGTCGACCTGACCGGGGACGGTCGCACCATCCGGATCAGCTCGCCGCGGAGCTGAGCAGGGCGATCAGGCCCGACGGACCACGGCCCACGTAGCCTCGCCCACCGCCGAGGCAATGGCGCGCCACCCCGAGCCGGAGGCAGCCTCGAGCGAGGCGACCACGTCCCCGGTCGACAGGTGGATCGGCGTCTCGGACCCCCGGCTGTTGACCCACACCACCGCTCCGACAGCGCCAAGGCAACGGTCCACCTCGGCCGGGAACAGCAGCATGTTCTGGAGGACGAACACGTCGACCACGCCGTCGGCCAGCGGCAGGCGCGATGCGTCTGCACACAGCAGCGGCGGCGCCCCGTCCACGGCGTGGGCGAGCATCACCGGGGACAGGTCGGCGGCCACGTAGCGGTCGAACCGTCCAACCAGGTCCCGGGCCGAGATGCAGGTTCCGGCACCCAGCTCGACGACCGTCCGGCCCTCGACCCGTCCCCGGTCCAGGGCGTCCTGCAGCGGTGCATTCCTTCCGGGATGGTCGCGGGTGGCCGTCCACCCGGGGGCAAGGGAGTCGAACAGCGCCCGCACCTCGCCCAGCACCTCGCCGTTCCAGGTGCCCCGGTGGGCGACCTGCTCGGTCACCTCGCGCATGCGGTGGTTGACGACCGTGCCCCGGGTCCCCTCGTCGAGCCCGGCGACCGGCGGGAGATACTCGATGGCTCCAGTGGACATCTGACCCGGCGTCGCTCAACGACCGGTGGAACCGAAGCCGCCCTCGCCGCGGTCGGACACCGGCAACTCGTCGACCTCCACGAACCGGCACTCCTCGACCCGTTGGATGACCAGCTGGGCTATGCGCTCGCCTCGCACCACCTCGAACGGTTCGGTGGGGTCCGTGTTGACGAGCAGCACCTTCAGCTCCCCCCGATAGCCGGAGTCGATCAGGCCGGGGGTGTTCAGGCAGGTCACCCCGTGCCTCAACGCCAGCCCGCTGCGGGGCTGCACGAACCCCGCATAGCCGTCGGGGATGGCGACGGCCGCCCCGGTCGGAACCAGCGCCCGCCCGCCACCGGGGGCCAGCGTGACGTCCTCGGCGGCCACCAGGTCGGCACCGGCGTCACCGGACCTGGCGTATGCGGGTAGGGGAAGGTCCGCGACGAGTCGGACGAGGGGGATCTCCAGCACGGCGGCGACCCTAGCCGGGAGCATCCGACCCGAGGCCGTAGGCTCGGCGACGTGCTGGCATGGATTGACCTCGAGATGACCGGGCTGGACCCGGGCTCCGACGTGATCGTCGAGATCGCCACGCTCGTGACCGACGACGACCTGGAGATCATCACCGAGGGCCCCGCCCTGGTGGTCCACCAGCCACCCGAGGTGCTCGACCGCATGGGCGAGTACGTCCGGGCGATGCACACGAAGAGCGGCCTGCTGGAGGCCATCGCAGCCTCCAGCACCACGCTGGCCGAGGCCGGCGAGGCGACGCTGGCGTTCCTGCGGGAGCACCTGGGCGAACCGGGCACCGTGCCGTTGTGTGGCAACTCAATCGGCACCGACCGACGGTTCCTGGCCCAATGGCTCCCCGAGGTCGAGGAGTTCCTCCACTACCGGTCGATCGACGTCTCGACCATCAAGGAACTGGCCCGACGCTGGAACCCGGAGGCCCTCAAGTCGGCGCCCGAGAAGTCCGGCGGCCACCGAGCCCTGGACGACATCCGTGAGTCCGTAGCCGAACTTCGGCACTACAGGCAGCACCTGTTCCCAAAGCCGGCCGACTGACCAGCCGCTTCGGCCGCGGGATGCACTCCCTCCTAGGGTGGCGCAGTGACCGAGGCGACCGCTCCCGACGGGGGACCCACCAGGCCCGTCCGCCAGGAGCAGGAGGATGCGTCGCCCGACGTGACCGAGGTGGCGCCCGGGCTCTACCGGTTCCAGCTCCCCATATCGATGCCGGGGCTGGGCCACGTCAACTGCTACGCACTCGAGGACTCGGACGGCTTCACCGTCGTCGACCCCGGCCTACCCAGTGCGGATTCATGGGAGGCCCTCGGCGACCGCCTCGCCCAGGTCGGTGCCCGCTACGGGCACGTCCACACCGCCGTGGTGACGCACAGCCACCCGGACCACTTCGGAGGCGTCCACCGGCTGCGCGACGACCACGGCACCCGGGTCCTGACGCATGCCGACTTCCGGTCGGTGTGGGTCGACGCCGACCTCACCGAGGACCTCGGCGCCGACGAGCTGGACCTGGCCGACGACGAGCACATCGAGAGGTTGCGCTCCACGATGAGCCGACCCACCCCGTGGGGAGCGACCCGGACGCCGCCTTCGGCAGCCGAACTCCGCAAGTGGTCGGAGATGGACGTCACCGGCGGCTCCCGGTCCTGGATGGTTCCAGAGCCCTCGGTCACCGTCGACGACGGCGAGGAGATCAGCCTCGGCAGGCGGACCTGGCTGACCATCCACACCCCCGGACACACGCACGACCACCTCTGCCTCTTCGACCCGGCTGACGGACTGCTGTTATCCGGCGACCACGTGCTGCCCACGATCACCCCGCACATCGGCGGAATCGGCCCCATGGACGACCCCCTGGCCACCTTCTTCCGGTCCCTGGAGCGCATGAAGGAGCTGCCGGGGGTGAGCAACGTCCTGCCGGCCCACGGCCATCCCTTCACCGACGTGGCCGGACGGGTGGACGCCATCCTCGGCCACCACGAGGACCGCCTGGAGACCATCCGGAAGGCCGGCGACGACCTCGGCGAGGGCACCGTGGAGTCGTACATGCGCCGGCTCTTCAAGGAACGCTCGTGGGGCGACATGGCGGCCAGCGAGACCTACGCCCACCTCGAACACCTCCGGATCCTTGGCAGGGCGAGCCGGAACGAAGTCGCAGGTCAGACCATATATCGGACCAGTTGATTTAATCGTTTGACGGGTAGGCGCCCCGCCGAGAAGAGTGGAGGCCGTTCGGATGCCCGTAGAGTGGACGTCCGGACGGGTGGAATCAGCCGCCCGACGAGCACAGGAACCCACGGAAAAAGACCCACGATGAACGAGCACCACTGCCACCGTCACGGCCATCCGGCCGGCGCGCACGTGTTCTCGTCGCGCGCGCATCTGTCCGTGAAGCCGGACACGTCGATGAACGTCGCCTATCCGACGTCGACGAAGACCGTGTTCCGGAACACGGGTTTCTGGACCATCCACCAGCGGCCCCGGGGAGCAACCAGCTGATCAGCTGAACGCAGACCAGACCCCGAGGCCGCCGGAGAAATCCGGCGGCCTTCTCCGTTTTTCAGCCCACCGACCTACCGGCGTCCCATAGGGACAGACCACAACCAACAGAGAGAAAGCAGCAGGACCATGCAGGCACTGACGTACGAACGGGAGACCTGGCGCCAACAGGCCGCCTGCGCCCGCCTGGGCGTCCCCACGGGTGTCTTCTTCTCCGACGACCTGGGCGACATCGCCCAGTCCAAGCTCATCTGCGCCGACTGCCCCGTGATGGAGTCGTGCCTCGAGGGCGCAATCAGGCGTGGCGAGCCATGGGGCGTGTGGGGCGGGCAGCTCTTCCGCAACGGACACATCCTGACCACCAAGCGGCGTCGAGGACGACCCTCCAAGGTGCCGCGCCCCGAAGACCAGCTCCCGGTGGTGCCGATACCCGTGCGCCTCCAACAGGAACTGCTCTCGGCCTGAACCGCCCCTCCAGCGGACGCAGCTCCGCCGGTCCGACCCCCCACCGGGCCGGCGGAGCCTGCACCCACGGATCGCCACATGCACGGGCCGGGGTGACGCCTCGGCGAGCCCCGGCCCGTGGGCACCAATCCTGACGCCGGCGTCAGCTGCGATCGGGCCCGTAAAGGGTCTCCGACTACGGTCTGGCGTCGTGACCCGACGACTCAGCGGCGCCATCCTGGCCGGGTCCGTCATCCTGGGCGGCTGTGGTTCATCCGATGGAGGCACCGGAGCAGCCTCCGGCGACCCGGTGACCACGATGGCATTCGAGCTGTGGGACGGATCCACTACGACCCTGGCCGACCTTGTGGCCATCGACGGCAGGCCGATCGTCGTCAACCTGTGGGCCACCTGGTGCACGCCATGCCTGGAGGAGATGCCCGACCTCCAGGCCATGCACGAGTCCCACGGCCGTGACGTCCGCTTCCTGGGAATCAACGTCAGCGACTCACCCACGAAGTCCGCCCGACGGGTCGCCGAACTCGGCATCACCTACCTCCAGGGCCGTGACCCCGAGAGCGGGTTCACCGTGGCGCTCGGCGCCGTCGGGCTGCCGGTGACCGCCTTCATCGACTCGGGCGGCGCCCTGGCCCACGTCCACCACGGCCGCCTCGACACCACGGACCTCGCCGCAGCGATCCTGGAGCACCTCTCGTGAAACGATCCCGGTACCGGAGCCGAACGTGATCAGCGTCGGACTGGCCGTTCCGTTCACCCTCGGCATCGTGACCGCCGTCAACCCATGCGGTTTTGCCATGCTCCCCACCTGGCTCGGATACTTCCTGGGCCGGGACACCGCCGACCGTGAAGCCCGACCCGAGCAGGTCATCCGGGGACTGTCGGTCAGCCTCATCCTCACCGCGGCCTTCGTGCTGGTGTTCGGGGCCCTGGGCCTCGCCGTCAACTCGATCGTCAGCGAGGAGGCCGTCGCCTCTAGGACGCCGTGGGTGACCGTCGTGCTGGGCATGCTGTTCGTGCCCTACGGGCTCGCCCTGCTCACCGGCCGCCAGCTCAGGATCCCGTTCTTCAAGCCCGGGCGGGGACCAAGCAGTCGGGAGGCCTGGTCCGTCCTGGGCTTCGGCATCTCGTACGCCGTGGTCTCGGTCGGCTGTGCGGCCCCCATCTTCCTGTTGCACGTGGCGGGGAGCTTCGGTCGGGACGGCATCGTGGATGGCATCGCCGTCTATCTCGCCTACGCGGCCGGAATGGCGGCCGTCGTCACCTCGCTGACCCTCTCTCTGGCCATCGCCCGCGGTGGGATGGCCCGCCACCTGCGCCGGCTGCTCCCCCAGGTGGACCGCATCAGCGCCGTGGCCCTCATGCTGGGTGGCGCCTACCTGATCGTCTACGGCATCTACGAGATCCGCATCCTCCGGAACCCGTCGGTTCCGTCCAACAGAATCGTGGACGCGGTCACCGACCTTCAGTCCCACCTCACCAACTGGGCAGCCGGGATCGGTGGCCTACGGCTCGGCCTGGCCCTCTGGCTGGTGGTGGCCACCCTCATGGTATGGGGCATCAGCCCGGCCCTGGCCGCCGCTACCCGGCGCAACACATGGATCACCCTCCTCGGTGCGTGGCTGGTGGCCGAGGGGCTGTTCCACCGCGGGAACCTGGTGGTCGTACCGGTCGGGCGCCTGTTGCTGGACTGGCCGGCCCGGATACCCAACTGGGTGGACCGGCCCTGGCGCTGGGCCACCCCGTTAGAGCTGGTCGCCACCCTCGTGGTGGCCCTCATCGCCTACGGGATCCTGCGGGGCTCCCTGGCCGGACGCAGACGATGACCCGGGTCACCCCCGATGCCACCGAGCCCGTCGCCGTCACGCCCATCGGGAGCCTGACCGAGCTCCTGGCCCTGGGCGGCGTGTCCGAGGAGTTGGAGATCCGTTCAAGGGTCGGGGTCTGCGCCCTCCACGGCGGCGGCCTTGAGCGGGTCACCGAGGTGGTCGCCCGGGAGGTCGCCGCCCGCACGGGTTCGTCCCTGTACGCCCTGGTCCAGTCGGACGGCTCCCGGCGGCACCTCCCGTCCACCCGCTTCACCTCCGGCGTCTCCGACAGGCTGGACGCCTTCCTCGACAGGGTCGACACGGTGATGTCGATCCACGGATACGGCCGCCACGACGACTTCTGGGCCGTACTCGTCGGCGGCGCCAACCGTCGGCTGGCCCACCACGTGGCCGGCCACCTCCGAGGCACGCTGCCCGAGCACTACCGGGTGGTCGACGACGTGCACGCCATGCCCCACACCCTTCGGGGGATGCACCCGGAGAACCCGGTAAACCGACCTCCGGGTGGTGGGGTACAGGTCGAGCTACCGCCCAGCATCCGCTGGAACCGAGACCACCGGGACTGGTCCGATCACGCCGACACGCCCCGCTCCGAACACCTGGACCTCCTGATCGACGGCCTGGCGGCCGCGCTCGTGGACCCGCCGGAAGGAACCGGTCCCGTCTCCTAGGGAGCGCGACGCTCGACGGTCCAACCGTCGCCGCGCCGGCGGTACCGCAACCGGTCGTGCAGGCGATCCGGTCGACCCTGCCAGAACTCCACCGAGTCGGGGCGCACCCGGAATCCGCCCCAGTGGTCTGGGCGCTCCACGTCCCGGCCGGCCCACCGCTCGTCGGCCGCTGCGAACGCCCGCTCCAGGACCGACCGGTCGGGGACCACGGCGCTCTGGTCCGAAGCCCAGGCTCCCAACTGGCTGCCCCGCGGGCGTGTCGTCCAGTAGTCGTCGGATTCGTCGTCGGACAACCTCCGGGCGGTCCCGACCACGCGCACCTGGCGCCGCAGCTCCGTCCAGCTGAACGTGAGCGCCGCACGGCCCGTGGAATCCAACTCCACGGCCTTGTCGCTCGTGTAGTTGGTGAAGAACACGAAGCCCCGGTCGTCTATCCGCTTCAGGAGCACGTTGCGGGCCGACGGCCAGCCCTCGGCGGTGACCGTGCTGAGGACCGTGGCATTGGGCTCCCAGTAGCCGGCCGCCTCCACCTCGCCGAACCAGCGATGGAACTGGGCCACCGGGTCGGCGGCCAGGTCGGCCTCGTCGAGGCCCGCGGTCTCATAGGTCTCGCGCACCCGGCTGAGGTCCATCCGGGAAGTCAACACGTCACCACCGGGCCCGGCAAACACCTGAGGCTCGACGAGGCGCGGCCCTAGGGTGCGGGCCATGTTCCGGGTGCCGCCGATCGTCAACGTCGCGCTCGGAGGAGCGGTTGGAGCCTCCCTGCGTTGGGTGGTGCTGGACGCCACCGGGGAGGCGACCTTCCCGTGGCCTGTCCTGCTGGTCAACCTGGTGGGTTGCGCCGCCCTCGGCCTGCTCATCGGACGGGACGTCCCACTGTCGACCCGGCTGCTGCTCGGAACCGGGCTGTGCGGCGGCCTCACCACCTTCTCCACGTTCTCCGTCGAGGCCGCTCAGCTGGTGCGGGCCGACGACACGGTCCTCGCCGTCGCCTACGTCCTGTGCTCGGTGGTGGGGGGCCTGGCCGCAGCGGTCATCGGACGGACGGCGGGCGCACGGATTGTAAGCGTCACGTGCTGACCGCCGTCGCCTTCATCGGGCTGGCCGGCGTGGGCGCTGCCGTCCGCTTCGTAGCCGCCGATCACAGGCCTGGGGGCCACCGTGGAACCCTTCTGGTGAACGTGGCCGGCTCCCTCCTCCTCGGCCTGCTCGCCGGGGCATCTGCGCCGGTCACCGTGGTCGTGGGCGCAGGTGGGCTCGGCGCCATGACCACCTTCTCGACGTTCGCCTCCGACACCCTGGCGCTGGCAGCCGACAGCCCGTGGCGGGCCGCCGGACACGTGGCGACCACCGTGGTCCTGGGCCTGGCCGCAGCGGTGATCGGGCTGGCGATCGGTTCCTGAACCCCGGTTCAGGAAGCTCCCGTTCAGGAAGCCCGCCCCCGCAGGCCCGGCATCCCTACGAACCCCGGGTCACCCGATGTGGGTGGCGCCCCGCATGTACCCCTGGAGGACCTCTGGCACGGCGACTGTGCCGTCGGGCTGGCGATGGGTCTCGACCACGGCCGCCCACACCCGGGGCACGGCCAGGCCGGAGCCGTTCAGCGTGTTGACCACCTGCGTGCCCCTGCCCTCTGCCGGCCGGTAACGCACGTTCGCCCGCCGGGCCTGGTAGTCGCTGAACCAGGAGACCGACGAGACCTCCAGCCACTGGTCGGCACCCGGGGCGTAGACCTCCAGGTCGAAGGTCCGCGCAGACGAGCCCCCCAGGTCACCGGCGCAGAGGTCCAGGACCCGGTAGGACAGGCCCAGGTCGGTGATGGCCGCCTCAGCCCGGGCCAGGATGTCGGCGTGGACCTCGGGGGACTGCTCCTCGGTGGCATAGGCCAGGAGCTCGACCTTGTCGAACTCGTGGACCCGCAGCAGGCCTCGGGTGTCACGGCCCGCCGAACCGGCCTCACGCCGGAAGCACGACGTATGGGCCATGAGCTTCATGGGCAGGTCGGCCTCGTCGAGCACCTCGTCACGACAGAACGACGTGAGCGGTACCTCGGCGGTCGGAATGGCCCACAGGTCGTCACGCTCCAGGTGGTAGGCGTCGTCCTCGAACTTGGGCAGGTGCCCGGTCGACACCATGGTCGCCGTCTTGACCAGCGTGGGTGGTCGCATCTCGCGGTAGGCGTCGGCGTTGCGGTCCAGGCCGTACTGGACGAGCGCCCTGCAGAGGGTGGCCCCCATGCCCGTGTACATCACGAACATGGAGCCGGAGAGCTTCGTCCCCCGCTCCACGTCCAGGATCCCCAACTGCTCGCCGACCTCCCAGTGGGGCACCCGTTGGTGCTCGCCGTAGGCGTCCTCGTCCCAGTGCTCGTACCGGGTGATGACGTTGTCAACCTCGCTGGCACCGTCTGGACAGTCGGGTGACGGGATGTTCGGCACCCTGAGCAGGATCTCTCGGATCTCTGCGGCCAGCCCGTCGGTTTCGGCGGCCAGGGCATCCTCTCGGTCGCCGAGCGCCCGACTTCTCGCCTGGAGTTCGGCCGCCTCGTCCGCCCTGCCGTCACGGTGGAGCCCGCCCACCTCCTTCGAGATGGTGTTCACTTCGCTTCGTACCAGGTCCCGCTCCTCGGCCAGGCCACGCTGCCGGGCATCGAGCTCGATGGCCCGATCCAGGCTCGAGGTGTCCTCCCCACGACGGGCGATGGCCCCCTTGACCGCATCGGGATCGGAACGGAGCAGCCGGATGTCGATCACGGCCCCGAACCTAGCGGGACCGTCGTACCGCTACTCGACCGGTTCGGGGTCGGCGCTGCGCCGATGCAGGTCCAGGTGCCTGCCGTCGGCCGGACGCATCTTCTGGTTCTTCCGATGGTGGATCCGCGAGTAACCGATGAACTTCACCACGATTATCCCCCACAGGTAGAAGCCGCCCAGGAGCTTCATGATGAGGCCGGCTGCCTGCTGGTCGGACTGGACCGAGACCCCCCACATCTCGAAGCCGTCGTCGTAGTGCTTGTAGACGACGCCCTCTGCGAAGGTCAGCCAGGCCGCGGGAATGGTCGGGATGATCGACATCAGGAACAGGTAGATCATCTGGCCCGGCACCGAGATCCGCAGCTCGGGCAGCGGTGAGGCCACCGGCACCCACATCAGCAACGCCAGGCAGAACAGGGCCAGGTGGAGCGAGTAGTGGAAGGCCCCCGAGTCGAACGAGAGCTGCACCACGCCGCTCCAGTGGGTGAGGGCGACCAGCCCGTTGAACGCCACGCCGGCCACCACCGGATGGGCCATGCGACGGAGCACCCGCGAGCCGACGCCCCCCTCGAGCACCAGCAGGCGGACAAGCCAGGCCGGCACGGCCAGCAGATAGAGGGGTGGCACAATGAAGGTGATCATCAGGTGCTGGACCATGTGCACGGCGTAGAGGTGCGCCTCGGCGATGTCGTGGACAGGCCAGTCGGCCGACGCCAGCAGGAGGATCGTGGCGACCACGAATGCCCGCCTCTGGAACGACGTGACCACCGGCTGGCCTACGGGCACGACCCTCGGCCCGATGACGCGGGTTGCCCACCAACCCAAGGCCAGGATCGCCAGCACCAGGAACCAGACCTCGGGGTGGGCCTGCCACCGCCACGGATCAATGGCCGCCAGCACTGGGCTCACATCGCCGGACACGCGATCACCCTTGCTCCGGAGGCCGACGACCGTCCGCCGCCGGACGGCGACGGGTCATGTCAGCCCTTGGTCCAGAACTCGAAGACGGTGAGGGTTATGCAGTAGACGGCTGTCGCCAGCACGAGGCCGGTCACGAAGAACTTCGTGAACATCGGGCTGTCGAACCGCAGGTGCATGAACCAGGCGGCCACGTAGAAGAACTTGAAGACCATCATCGCCAGGAGCGCGGGTATGAGGACCGCTCCGGGAATGTCAAAAAAGTAGGTCGCGACCTCCAGCGCGGTCACGACACCCAGGATGGTCGCCACCCGGATGTACCTGGCGTCCGTCGGATGGTCGTGTTCGGTGTCGTGGGTGACGGCGTTCTCGGTGGCGGTGCTCATGGGGTCGGCTCCCGGATCAGCTGGTGGGCGATGGCACCAGGTAGATGACGGTGAAGATGAAGATCCACACCACGTCGACGAAGTGCCAGTACAGGCCGACGATCTCGACCGTCTCCGAACGCTCCCTCGTGAGGGTTCCCCGGAATGACGAGATGAGCAGTGACACCAGCATCACGATGCCGAGGCTCACGTGCACGCCGTGGAAGCCGGTCAGCGTGAAGAAGGCCGAGGAGAACGGGCTGGTCGTGTAGCCGAGGCCCTCCCTGACGAAGGTGGTGAACTCGTAGACCTGGCCGCCGATGAACAGGGAACCGAGCAGCGCTGTGGCCAGGAGCCAGACCCGGTTGTTCCGTATGTCGCCACGCTGCAGCGCTGACAGCGCCAGCACCATGGTCAGCGAGCTCATGAGCAGCACGAACGAACTGACCGACGTGAACGGGATGTCGAAGATGTCACCGGGCGCCGGACCCTCGGCGAAGCGGCTGCGGTAGATCAGGTAGGTCGAGATCAGGCCGCCGAAGAGCATGCATTCCGATCCCAGGAACACCCACATGAGCAGCTTGTTGTTGGACAGGCCGGTGCCCGTCCCGTGGCCGTGGTCCACGGCAGTGGCGTCAGCCAACGGGGGCCTCCTCAGCGGTCTCTACGGCTGTGTCGGACGCGCCCTCGGATGGGGCGTCCTCGCCGGGGTCCGAACCGGACGGGTCGTCGTGATGACCGTGGGGTCCGTCCGGATCGTCGGTCGGTTCAAAGATCCAGCCGTAGATTGCCATCAGCATCAGCACGGCTCCCGGCACACAGAGCCACAGTGTGTACATGAGCCCGAAGCCGATGAACGGAAATCCTGCCGCCAAAATTATCGGCCAGTAGGACGGTGAGGGCAGGTGGACGTCAGTCGCCGAACCGTCCTGGCAGACCTCCTCGGCCGACGCCACGCGGACCACCCGACCGTCCTCGTCCTCGCCGTACTTGCGGTGCCAGAACTCGTCCAGCGATTCGACCTGGATGAGCTCGTCGAAGTTGTGGACCGGCGTCGGGTTCGGCGTGAACCACTCCAGGCTGCGGGCATCCCACGGGTCGGGACCGACCGGTGGCTCATGCCTGGCCCGGCGGGCCGAGGCGACGACGTTGATGACGAATATCAGGACACCCGTGGTGATGATGAACGCGCCGATCGAGGCGAACATGTTCCAGAACTCGAAGCCGAACCCCGGGCTGTAGGAGTCGATCCGGCGGGACATCCCCTGCAGGCCCAGGATGTGCATCGGGCCGAAGGTCATGTTGAAGCCGATGAGCATCAGCCAGAAGTTCCACTTGCCCAACTTCTCACCCAGCAGGTGGCCGAACGCCTTAGGCCACCAGAAGTAGAAGCCGGCGAAAATGCCGAGGAGGGAACCACCGAAGATCACGTAGTGGAAGTGGGCGACGATGTAGTAGGTGTCCGTCTGCTGGGTGTCAGCCGGAGCCAGGGAGTGGGTAACGCCCGACAGGCCACCGACGGTGAACATCGAGACCACCCCGGTGGCGAACAGCATCGCCGTGGTAAACCTGATCCTGCCGCCCCACATGGTGGCCAGCCAGTTCAGGATCTTCACCCCGGTGGGTACGGCGATGAACATCGTCGAGACCGAGAAGGCCGCTACCGAGATCGGTCCGATCCCGGACACGAACATGTGGTGGGCCCAAACACCCCAGCCCATGAAGCCAATGGCGATGCCCGAGAAGACCATGAACGGGTAGCCGAAGATGGGCTTGCGGGAAAACGTCGGAATGACCTCGCTGACGATGCCGAAGCTCGGCAGGATCAGGATGTACACCTCAGGGTGGCCGAAGATCCAGAAGAGGTGCTGCCACAGGAGAGGATCGCCGCCCAGCTCCGGATTGAAGAAGTTGGCCCCGTAGTTGCGATCGAACATGAGCAGGAACAGCGCCACCGTGATGACCGGCACGGCGAACAGCAGCAGGAACTGGACGACCAGGATCATCCAGGTCAGCACCGGCATCTTGAACAGCGTCATGCCGGGTGCCCGCATGTTGAGCACGGTCACGATCAGGTTCATGGCCGAGAGCAGCGACGCGATTCCCATGATCTGGAGCCCGAGGGCGTAGTAGTCCATGCCGTGGCCGGGTGAGAAGATCACCCCGGTGTTGGGTGCGTAGGCGAACCAGCCGCCGTCGGGGGCGTCGCCCAGGAGCCACGCCATGTTCAGGAACAGGCCGCCGGCCAGGAAGACCCAGAACGAGAGCGCGTTCAGGCGGGGGAACGCCACGTCGCGGGCACCGATCTGCAGGGGCAGGAGGTAGTTCGCGAACGCCGCGGCCAACGGCATGATCACCATGAAGACCATGGTCACGCCGTGCATGGTGAACACCCGGTTGTAGGTGTCCGCACCCAGCACCGTGCCGTTGGGCGTAGCCAGCTGCAGTCGGATCAGCAGGGCCTCCAGGCCGCCGATGCCAAAAAACACCATGGCCGTGGCGCCGTAGAGTATGCCGATCTTCTTGTGGTCAACCGTGGTGATCCAGTCACGCCACCCGGTGTTGCCCTTAGGCCGGGTGTAGACGCCGAGCGGCCGGACGGGCGCCTCGAGTTCCTTCGTATAGCTCATCACTCGACCTCCGTCGCGGCGATGACGCCCAGGTCGGGCCTCGCCCCCAGTGTCTGGAGGTAGGCGACCACGTCATCTATCTGGCCCTCGCTGAGCCCCATGGCAGGCATGCCCCGGCGGCCCTCGGCGTAGGCGGGCTTCTCGGCCGGCGCGTTGCGCAGCCAGGCCTCCAGCTGGGTCCGGTTCAGCGACCCGTCCGGCTCGTACAGGTCGAAGATGCCGCCGGCGTAGGTGGTGCGGCTCATCAAGTGGGTCAGGTTGGGCGCCGCATTGGCCACCAGGTCGGCGCCCACCTCAGCCGCCTTGGTGTAGACGCCGTTGACCGCGTGGCACCGGGCACACTGGCCCTCGAACACCGCCATGCCCCGCAGCGCCGCGGCATCCGTCGGCTCAACGCCCGGCTGCATCTGCTCACCGACCCAGACCTGGAAGTCCGCCGGGGTCATCGCCACGGTCTGCATGCGCATCCGGGCGTGGCTGAGGCCGCAGAACTCCGTGCACTGGCCGAAGTAGAAGCCGGGCACGTCGGCCTCGATCTTCCAGGGGGAGACCCGGCGGGGTACGGCGTCACGCTTGCCGTTCAGCGCCGGGATCCAGAAGCTGTGGATCACGTCCCGGCTGGTGATCGAAAGGCCGATCTCAGAACCGGTGGGAATCACCATCTGGTTGGCGGTGACGATGTCGGCCGGCGGGAGGTGGCGGGGATCGCTGAGGTCCACGGCGTCCAGGCCGTCGAAGTAGTAGCGGAACTCCCACCACCACTGCTGCCCGACGACCACGATTTCCGGGTCCCAGGATGTCTGCTCGCCGTCGACGAGGAGCACGATGTCCTGACGGTCCTCACTGTTCAGGTCGAAGTGGCTTAACAGCGCGAAGACCGCGATGACCGCCATGATCACCGTCGGACCGATGGTCCAGGCGATCTCGACCCGGAAGTTGCCGTGGAGCTGGTGTGGGAACTCCTCGGTGCTGTGATCGTCACGGAACTTCCACCAGATGACCGCGGTGGCGCCGAAGATGATGACGAAGACAACGCCGGCAACCAGGAAGATCGGGTCAGACAGCGTGTCGATCGACCGGGAGATCGGGCCCTGCGGTTCGAGGGTGTCGAGCGGGGCATCGGACGCGCAACCGTTTAGCGCCAGCAGGACACCGCCGGCGAGGGTGGTCAGGCGCCCCATTCTCAGAAGCTTCGGGATCAATGGTCCGTCTCCACGTGGGCGTCGTCGTGCTGGGCGCCACCACCCTTCTGGTGGAACTCCCGTTCTCCGTTCGCGGCGGCCAGGATGCCGGCCAGCAGAACCGCCACACATCCGACGAACAGGATGCTCCGCACGGTCCTGCGGGGCATCTCCGGCTGCTTGCTGACCAACATGGCGCCGCCGAATACGAGCACGCCGGCCACGGTGGCCACCAGGACTGCACCGTTGACAGAGGAGGCGAGCAGAACCCGGGATATTGCGAGCACCAGCACGCCGATGCCCACTGTCCCCAGAACGGGGATCTCTATGGGTCGCATCAGGTTCTCGCGGGCTGCCGCGTTGGTGTCCGCGTCGCCTGAGACCTTCTCAGACCAGTTGGTCATAGTCCACTCCACGCCGACGCCCGCGAGGATGCAGAGCCCGATGACGAAGATGGTCGGATGGACGACCAGGCCGACGGCCACCGCTCCGATGCCGAGGGCGCCGAAGACCGGCCAGAGCGAGTTGCCGACGACCGCCTGGGCCTCCGGTGCCTCGTCGAGGCCCAGCACCTCGGCCTGTGCTTCGGCGTCGGCGTCACGGAAGGCGGCGGCGACCAGGCCGATCATGGCCAGACCGGCTGCCGCCGTCACGAGGATGACGTACGAGACGTGGTTTCCGACCCCGCCCTTCCATCCCATCGAGATCGGCCCGGTCTCGGTGGCCCCCGAGGTGTACCCGGCGAACACGGCAGCCAGCATCGCTCCCATGAAGAGGCCGAACCAGAGCTTGAATCCCGTTGTGAGCATGCCGATCCCCCGCCCTACTTGGCGATGTAGATGCCGATCCAGATCACGGCATAGATGGCGGTCACGGCATACCAGTAGAGGGCGGCCGCCGAGACGAGGTCACGGTGTCGGCTGGTGTCCTGGCCGCCCAGCGCCCGCAGGAGCAGGAGCCCCAACCAGAGCACGCCGACGACGACCATCACCAGATGCGAGCCGACGATGACGAACATGAGCGTCGTCGCCTGGCTGGTGTCGATGGGCAGGCCGATGTCGGAGATGTAGAAGGCCGTCTGGTTGACCATGGCGATGCCCATGGCCGCAGTCAGCGCCATGGCCAGGTAGGCGTGGACCCGGTCGTCGTTCAGGACCGCGTGCACCGCCCAGCCCATGGTGACGGCCGATAAGGCCATGGTTGCCATGTTCATGCCGCCGGGCGCCAACTCGATGGCCCCCTCGGGAAACCACCGGGTGCCCCAGGCCATGGCGTCGGCCCGGATAGAGAAGTAGAGGGCGAACAGGCCACCGAAGTAGGCCAGCACGGCGCCCGTTCCGAACGCCGAGGCGACGACAAGCGAGCGCGGACGGGTGGGGGTGGTCGGGACCACGCTGGCCATCAGGCGACCTCGGCTTTCGTGTCGGCCATCAGGTGGGTGACACCCGCGAACATCCAGATGAGGCCAGCGGCGAGGAACGCAGCGGCGCCCAGCAGGGCGACGGCGTTCAGGGCACCCACCCCCGACCCCGGATAGCCGGCGGTAGCCAGGTCGACGCCGGTGAAGTCGGCCTGACCACCGAAGCCGCTGATCGCATCGGCCGCCCCTATCAGGGCCACCCCCAGGGTGGCGGCCAGGCCACCCAGCAGGATCAGGCCGGGTGATCCGGGGCTGCCGAGGAGATCTTCACCCCAGTGGTTGAGGCCGGCCACCGTGCCAATGATGGCCGCACCGACGATGAGGGTGAACTGGGCGCCGGTCACCGATGTGCCCAGCAGGTCCCAGGGCGCCACGACCCGGATGGCGCCCAGCACGGTGCCGGCCACGACCAGCAGGACTGCCAGCAGCAACAGCACTACCGGCGCAGGCGGCTTCGAGCCGAGGTTTGATCCACCGCGCCTCAACAGGTCGGCCACGCCGCCCAGGATCGCCAGCGCTATGGGGATGATGGCGAAGGCATTCAGGACGTAGATGGCCTCCTCCATGATCGGGGTTCCCGGCGTGTCGAAGAACGACTGGGCGTAGGCACCGAAGGAAAGGAATCCGAATGCCGCCGTTGCGACGAGCAGTACACCGCGGTTGGCAGTCTCGGTTCCGGTGGCCGACGAGATGACGTCAAGCGCAATGCCCAGGACGGGCAGGGCCAGGACGTAGATGGCGGGATGGGTGAACATCCAGGAGAGCTGCTCCCAGATGGCGTCCTCGGCACCGAACCTGACGGCCGGTCGACCCCGAAGGTCGACGTAGGCCAGCACGGCGTTGGCGGCCAGCACCGGGAGCATGCCCAGCCAGACGGTGCCGGCGACCAGCGTGGTCCAGCTGAGGAAGGGAAGGTCACCGAGCCCGATGCCCGCAGCGCGCCCGGAGAGGATCGTGGAGAGGATGCACATGGTGGCCACCAGCAGGCCACCGATGACCAGGAGGAGGCCCATGAGCGTGAGTGCGGTCGCCTGACGCTGACCACCGCCGCCCGGAGTTCCCAGGCCACCATCGACCAGGAAGCCGACCACTGTCATGCCGGCACCGATCAGCCACGTCCAGCAGGAGAGGGCGGCAGCCCTGGGGAACAGCAGCGTGTTGGCCCCACACTGGCGGGGCACGATCGTCGTTCCCAGGGCGATGAGAACCGGTAGTACCCCGAGTAGGACCAGGGCCACCCGGTGGACCGACCAGAACTGGAATACCTCGTCCGCACTACCGAAGACGCCTGCACCATCGAGGTCGAGTCGCTCGAGGCTCACGAGCAACCCGGCAACCAGGCCGACCAGCACGGCGGTCATGCCACCCATGCCCCACACCTTCGCGAGGGTCACAGGGTCGGTGGAGGTGATCGCCTCCTCGAGTGCGGTGCTGCTCGCGTCGGTGTCGGTCGTCGTCATCGAAACTTCTTCGCTCGGCGGGCCCGGACTGCACCCTCGTCCCTCGATCCGAGCGGGCTCGGACCACAGAATGTTAGGCGTGCCCACGCCGAATCGGACGCTGACATGCCAGCGAGAACCTAGTCCGCCCGGACGTCGGCGATCTGTCCCGGCGGGCGACGGTGGCGTTCAGACCAGGACGTCCACGATCATCGCGGCGAAGAGGAGGGTCACGTAGGTGATGGAGTAGGAGAAGAGCCGCATGGCGGCGCGTTCCGTCGGGTCCCGTTGGACCGCCAGGGCCAACACCCCGAACAGCGCACCCAGGATCAGGGCAGCAGCTACGTACACCGCTCCCATGTCCGCCACCGGTGCAAACACCAGGGTGGTGCCGACCAGCATGACCGTGTAGAGGGTGATCTTGCGGGCCGTCGCGGCGAGGGTGGCAACCGCCGGCAGCATCGGTACCGAGGCCGCCGAGTAGTCCTCCCGGTACCTGATGGCCAGCGCCCAGAAGTGCGGCGGGGTCCAGAAGAAGATGACGAGGAACAGGACGACCGGTGCCCAGCCGAGGGAGTTGGTGACGGCGGACCAGCCGACCAGCACCGGAACGGCCCCGGCCGCGCCGCCGATGACGATGTTCTGCGTCGTGGTCCGCTTCAGCCAGAGCGTGTAGACGAACACGTAGAAGAACGTCGCCGATACCGCCAGCAGGGCGCTCAGAAGGTTGACGGTGGTGAACAGCCAGGCGAACGCGACCACCTCGATGACCACGGCGAAGGTCAGCGCAGCCCGGGGCGACATCACCCCGCGCACCAACGGGCGGTGCATCGTGCGTTCCATGAGGCCGTCGATGTCGCGGTCGACCACCATGTTCACGGCGTTGGCCCCGCCGGCGGCCAGGCTGCCGCCCACGACGGTGGCCACCATCAGCCAGACCGACGGCACCGAGCGTTCGGCCACGAACATCGTGGGCACGGTGGTGACAAGGAGCAGCTCGATGATGCGGGGCTTGGTGAGCGCCACGTAGCCGGCAACCCGCTCGCGCCGGCTGAACGTGCTCTGGCCGGTCGGGGGGGCGGACACGTGGAGAAGGCTAGGAGGTCGTCGAGCCGACCGGTCGGTCCGACAGGCTTCTCAGCCGACCAGCCAGTCGGACGGGCCGGGCCCATCGGGAAACAGGCGTTCCTGGAACCGGCGCATTCCGCTCAACCAGCGATCCACGTCATCTCCCTTGCGGCGCACGTACTCGGCCACGTCCGGGTGCGGGAGTATGTGGAACCGTTCGTCGGCCAGCCCGACGACGACGACGTCGGCCAACTCTGCTGCGGTGAGCACGCCGTCCACCGCTGCGGCGTTCGCCGAACCGTCGGCCGGAAGCATCCCGGCCGTAGGGCTGTTGGCCTTGATGTTCGTCTCGACCGCCTGCGGGCACAGGACCGACACGCCAATGCCCAGGTGTCCGTACGTGATGCTGACCCATTCGGCGAGTGAGATGGCCGCGTTCTTGGTGACCGAATAGTGGAGCGACCCGATCTGGGTGAGCAGGCCGGCCGCCGACGAGGTGTTCAGGAGGTAGCCGCCACCGGCCGCCACCATGTGCGGGATCGCGTGACGGGCGGCGTAGAGGTGGGCCATCACGTGGACGTCGAACATGCGCCTCAGCTCGTCATCGGGAGCCTCCAGCCCACCAACCGTCACGTACCCGGCGTTCGACACCATCAGGTCGATCCCTCCGTGTGCGGCCACCGTGCCGTCGACAAGGGCCTTCACCGCCGCCTCGTCGGTCACGTCGCAGGCAACCGGGGTGCCACCCACCCGTCCGGCCACCTCCGCCACTCCTTCGGTGTCGCGGTCGGCCGCCACCACTGCACGGGCGCCCTCGGCTGCGAACCGCTCGACCAGCGCCTCGCCAATCCCGCTCGCCGCGCCCGTGACGACCACGACCCTGTCCCTGATCTCCATGGGTGCGGAGCCTACGGAGCGACGGTGGCCGGGTCCCGATCGGGCAGATGGGCGTCGACAGCCCTGAACGGCATCGAAGCCCACGACCTCTACGGCCCTACGGGGCATCGACGCTCATAGCCTCGGCAGGGTGCCCGCACAGTCCTTCCGGCTCACGCCCGACGCCTACCGCCGGATCTGTGGCATCGCCCTGACCCTGCTGGCCGTCATCGTCGTGACCGGCGCGGCGGTCCGCCTCACCGGCTCCGGCCTGGGTTGCTCCGACTGGCCCACATGCGAGGAGGACCGCTTCGTTCCCGAGGCCGAGTTCCACGGCTGGGTGGAGTTCGGCAACCGCCTCCTCACCGGCCTGGTGTCGGTGACGGTCGTCCTCGCCGTCCTGGGCTCGATGGCCCGCAGCCCACGACGGCCCGACCTGGAGCGCTGGTCCTGGGGCCTCGTTGCCGGCGTCGTCGGTCAGGTCCTGCTCGGGGGGATCGTGGTCCTCAGCCACCTGGACCCCTGGCTGGTGCTCGGCCACTTCGGCCTGTCGATGGTGCTGGTCGCGAACGCCGTCGTGCTCCACCATCGGGCCGGTGACCACGACCGGAGGGACGACCCGGCGTCGGCCGGGGTGCGTCGGCTCACGACGCTGCTGGTCGGCCTGGCCACGGTGGTGCTGGCAACTGGCACCCTGGTAACCGGGGCCGGTCCGCACGCCGGGAGCAGCGACGAACCCATTGCCCGGCTCCCGATCGTCGTGAGGGAGGCCGCCCGGGTCCACGGGTCGACGGTTGTGCTCCTCCTGTTCCTCGTGGGCGTCCTGGTCGTGGCGATCCACCGGGACGCACCCCGGCTACGGCCGACGGCGCGCCTCCTGGCGGCGGTGGTGGCCGCACAGGCGACCATCGGATGGACCCAGTACTTCACCGGCGTACCGGTGCTGCTGGTCGGCCTCCACGTGGCCGGCGCCACCGCGCTCTGGATGGTTGTGGTGAAGGTGCGCCTGGCAGCCACCGGCGACCGGGAGGCGGACGTGACCACCCCCCGCCCGCCGGTAGGTACGGCACCATGAGCCCTGCTCCCGTGCCACTAGGGGTCGAGGACACGGACCTCGAGGACGATGAGGTCGTGGATGCCGACCGTCCCTGGATCGTCCTGGTCTGGAACGACCCGATCAACCTGATGTCGTACGTCTCCCACGTGTTCCAGAAGCTGTTCGGCTACTCGAAGGCGAAGGCCGACCGGCTCATGCTCGACGTCCACGAGAAGGGGAGGGCCGTGGTGTCAAACGGGGCCCGGGAGAAGGCCGAGATGGACGTCTTCCGGCTCCACGAGCACGGGCTCTGGGCCACCATGCAGCGGGACGACTGAGGCACCGTCCGATGATCCTGAGACGGCGACGGCCACATGCGTTCGAACGGGACGGCGATCGCACGGCGATCCGACTGGGCGACGACGAGCGGTCCATGCTCGTGGACCTGGCCGGACAGTTCCGCGCCGTGGTGGTGGACGACGCCGATCCCGACCTCAGGCGCCTCTACCCGACCGCCTATCCCGACGACCCGGAGCGCGACGCCGACTATTCGGGGCTGGTCCACGACGACCTGGTCCGTACCCGGATCGCCGCCGCCGACACGGTCATGGCCACCGCCGGGGCGGTGTCCCTGGACGCCGTCCAGCTGGCGGCCTGGATGCAGGTACTGAACGGGCTCCGGCTCCTGCTGGGCACCCGGCTGAACCTCTCCGAGGCGGACGAGTTCGACCCGGACGCGGATGACGCCCCGACCCGGGCACTGCTCTCCTGGCTCGGGTTCCTCCTCGAGGAGGCCGTGGTGGCCGCCTCGGCCGACCTCGGCGGCGCGTGATGCCGCCTCGGCGGATGGGGCGCTGCCGCCCAACCCGTGACGCGTCATCGGGGGCCGCTGCTATCGTGGCCCCGCTCTCAGCGAGGTCCGGCCCCCATCGTCCAGCGGCCTAGGACGCCGGCCTTTCACGCCGGTAACACGGGTTCGAATCCCGTTGGGGGTACGAAGGATGGAACGACTCCAGACGTTCCGCCCTGGTCCTGTGGTGCAGTTTGGAGTGCACGCCGGCC
>ERZ651768.795-NODE-795-length-23382-cov-3.462605_pt1 | contig 23382 bp, 19 predicted proteins | sample MGYA00514754_ERZ651768 | MGnify/ENA metagenome assembly ERZ651768
TGTTGAACAATTTGGTATTGCTACTATTCCCTGGTGATTATTTAAATCATCTGCATTAACTTCGGGGACCACTAATGGTACGGTGTCAGTCATGCGAAAGGCTGAACTATCGTCTATTGCTATCGCACCGTGCTTTGCTGATAAGGGAGCTATTTCCCTACTCACATCTCCATTGGCTGATATGAAAGAAAAATCAACTTCATCCAGTAGTGTGGGAGTACATAGCTCTACTTCTATATCTTTCCCACTGAAATTCAGTTTTTTGCCAACAGATCTTTCTGAGGCACAGAGTCTTATTTCTTCTATGGGGAAGTTTCGTTCCTCGGCTATTTGTAAGAATACTCGTCCCACCGCACCGGTTGCCCCTATTACCGCAACTTTACAAGAATCCAATTTTCTCTCCGTAGGTACTTCTACATGCGCATAATTTTATCTAGACCAACCGTAAGGCCTTTACTGGTTACTGACTCTTTTATCGCCATTATGACTCCAGGCATGAAACTTTCTCGATTTATTGAATCATGGCGTATAGTCAGTGTTTGTCCTAAAGCCCCAAAAACCATTTCATGATGTGCGACACGCCCCGGCATTCTTCCACTATGAATTATGACCCCTGCGTGGTCACCACCTCTTGTGTTGTTGATGAGTTCCTTTTCAGCTGTTGGCGCTTCGAATGGGCTCTTTTTCCCATCTGCTGCTGCCTGAGCAATTGATATGGCAGTCCCAGAAGGGGCGTCTATTTTCGCTTCATGATGGACTTCTGTAAGATCTGCGTAATCAAAGAACTTTGATGCAAGACCTACCAAATGTGTCATTAGGACGGCTCCCATGGCAAAATTTGGGGCGATAATGATGCTTGTTCCGTTATCTGTAGTAAGAGTTTGTGCGAGCGATAAATCTTTTTCTGACATACCGGTAGACCCAATGACGCAATGAACTCCTGCTGGAGCAGATACCGTCATTACATTTTTCGCCCCTTCGGCATTCGTAAAATCAACTACTACATCGGCATTGCCTATTATTTGGGATAAGTCATTAGTGAGTGGAACTTCGGAGTTACTGTTTGGAATCGCTACAGTGTTATCTGAGGCGGCAAAGTCCGCGCCCCCGACTGCCACTAGGCCGTTGGTGTTGTTCACGGCGTTGAGGACTTCCTGCCCCATTTTGCCAAGAGCTCCGTGAACTACAATTTTTAAGTCACCCATACCTTCCTCCCACTTTGACCTTTGATTCACACCAATTCGAACTACTAAATTATAAGTAAAACAGCAACTCTAGCCGGCTTTTTTTTAAATGTGCTGGTTTTCAGGTACTACATTCAATGACTAATCAGAAAGTAAGGCTTTTCTGGAGAGTTTAATTCGTCCCCTGTCGTCAATATCAATTATTTTTACAGTAATCTCATCCCCGACACTGACAACGTCTTCTACGGTTGCCACACGGTGGTTTTCTAATTCACTAATGTGGACCATACCATCTGTTCCAGGTACGACCTCTACGAAAGCACCGAAGCTGGCAATGTTTACTACTTTTCCTGTGATGATGTCTCCGATTTCCACGTCTAGTTCTGGTTCATCATAAGTTTCTTCATTTCCGGCCAGCATTGCTTTTCTTGATAATTTTATCACGGACGTTTCCGAGTCCCGTATCCAGAACCGCCATTTCTGCCAGCTCTTTGCATCGGGTCGGCTTGTAGATCGACCACGCTACAGCAGTCACTGCATCATCCACCCGTGCTTGGTTTTCATTTTCAAACTTCGACATTGCTACACGCGCAGTTTTCACCAGCCTATTTGCTGCCACGACGGGGTCAATTTTGTTGGTATTTTCAGCAGATTGATTTGAATTCATATGTTTTCAACGATCCTTGGTCTTAGGCAACGAGAACCTCGGTGTGGGCAATTGAAGGTATTAGTCTGGGGTAGTTTTTGCTGCCACTAAAGCCGCCAATGCCGCAGATGCCACCCGGGCCTGCGGTGGGTCGGCTCGAGAGGTAAGCATAATAGGCACCTTCGCCCCCATAACGACTCCTGCTGCTACAGCACTCATGAAGTAAACCATCATTTTGAAGAGGCCATTCCCGGCCTCAATATTGGGGACTACAAGGATGTCCGCATTTCCCGCAACTGGGCCGTTTAACTTCTTAACCCTTGCAGCTTCAGGAGAAATAGCAGTATCGAAGGCAAAGGGTCCGTCAATTATTGCGTCTTTTAAACTCTGACCAGCTGTTAATTTTACGATCTCTGCTGCCTCAACACTCGATGGCATGGATGTAAGCGGAGTTTCTGTACCGGACAACAGTGCCACCTTTGGGTTCCCATTGCCTAGCACATGGGCAAGATCAATAGAGTTTTTTACGATATCGATTTTGGTTGTTAAATTGGGTGCAACGTTTACCGCACCATCCGTGATCATAAGAACTTGTTCTTTCCCTGGGACAGTCATGTGAAAAATATGACTTAAACGTCGTCCAATGCGTAAACCAGTCTCTTTGTTAATTGTTGCAGACATAAGAGCATTGGTATGGACTTGTCCCTTCATAATAGCAGCAACTTCATCGCTCTTGGCCAGGGTAACGGCCGCAGAGGATGCTTTCGCCTCGCTTGGGGCATGAATAATCCGTATTTTAGCTAGATCCCATTTCATAGAGTGGGCGAGAGTGCGAATCCCGTCCCGATCGCCAACTAAAACGGGTTCGATGAGCCCCTCCTTAGTCGCGTGGCACGCGCTTTCCATTGCAATCGGGTGATCAGCTCCCGCAACAGCAGTGGAAACAGCTGGAATATCTCTGCATAAGGTACGGAGGTATGGCGGGACCTCAAACGGAACTGAACTCAACATTTTTTATCTATATCAAAAATCATAGGGACAGGGGTAAATTCTTCCCCGACCCTGGCCCCTAAATCAAAATTGGCTAAATGCATTATTGCTGTCGCATGTCTTTAGGATCTATCCCAGCGACTTCAACGGGTGCCTTCATAGCATCGCGCCGGAACGGTTCGCCGAGCTCTTGATTAAGCAAAACCTCAATAAAGGTAGTCACTCCGTCTTCTTGTGCTTTGCAGGATTCCTTTAACGCGGCAGTGAGTTCAGATTGTGTTTTTACGAGAACCCCTTCTAGGCCAAAACCTCTAGCTGCTTTGGCATAGCTGAAAGTCCGGTCGAGTTCGGTACCGACGAAGTTATTATCATACCAGAGAATTGAGTTTCGTTTTTCGGCACCCCACTGATAATTTCGAAAAACGACCATAGTGATCGCCGGCCATTCTTTGCGACCACACGATGTCATTTCGTTCATACTGATCCCAAATGCGCCATCACCGGCGAAACCGACTACGGGTACATCAGGGCATCCAATCTTAGCACCAAGAACCGATGGGAAACCATAGCCGCATGGTCCAAAAAGGCCGGGAGCAAGATATTTCCGCCCTTCCTCAAATGTTGGGTAAGCATTGCCAATAGCACAGTTGTTTCCAATGTCACTGGAGATAATTGCGTTTTCTGGCAACCCGTCTTGAATGGCACGCCACGCCATACGCGGTGACATGAAGTCTGCATCACGTTTACGAGCTTCTACATTCCAATTGGTTCCTGGGTCATCATCTTCGTGGTTCATGCTTGTGAGCGTCTGCATCCATGCCGATTTAGTTTGATGGATAATAGCTTTGCGATCATCTCTATCAGTGTCACCCGCAGTTGAAGAGAGCTTTTTTAGTATTTGGTTAGCTACCATTTTAGCATCGCCACAAATACCGACAGTTAGCTTTTTTGTCAGGCCAATTCGGTCTGAGTTAATATCGACCTGAATTATGCTCGCGCTTTTTGGCCAGTAGTCAATGCCATAACCGGGAAGCGTAGAAAATGGATTCAATCGGGTTCCTAAGGCAAGAACGACATCGGCCATGGCAATCAATTCCATTGCTGCTTTTGAACCATTATATCCCAAGGGACCTGCAGCTAGGGGGTGGCTTCCTGGAAAACTGTCATTGTGTTGATAGCCGCTGCAAACTGGCGCATCCAAGCGTTCGGCCAGAGCTTGACATTCGGGAATAGCATTGCCGATGACAACCCCAGCACCAGAGAGAATAACCGGAAACTTCGCCTTCGACAGGAGATTAGCAGCCTTGGCGATGGCTTCGGCTCCACCGGCGGGACGTTCCAAGCGCACAATCTGCGGCAGTTCAATATCAATTACCTGAGTCCAATAATCACGTGGAACGTTGATTTGCGCCGGCGCCGAGCCGCGGATCGCTTTCTCAATAACCCGGTTTAGAACTTCGGCCATGCGCGACGGGTCGCGCACCTCTTCCTGATAACAGACCATGTCCTTGAACAGAGCCATTTGTTCAACTTCCTGAAAACCGCCCTGTCCAATAGTCTTGTTGGCGGCCTGCGGCGTGACCAACAACATGGGAGTGTGGTTCCAATAGGCCGTCTTGATTGGCGTGATAAAATTGGTGACCCCCGGACCGTTCTGGGCAATTGCCATTGCGATTTTTCCAGTCGCCCGAGTGTAGCCATCACAAATCAACCCACCATTTGTTTCATGAGCTACGTCCCAGAATGTGATCCCAGCCTTTGGAAAAAGATCTGAAATCGGCATGAATGCAGAGCCAATGATCCCAAAAGCATGGTCAATACCATGCATTTGTAATACTTTAACAAATGCTTCTTCTGTAGTCATTTTCATAGTAATGCGTCCTTTATTTCCCTGGTTCGCCTTAGGTAGAAAAATTTGCCAATTTTGTTCAATGGAGTCAAAGCATACTGATTTTATCCTACTATTTTAAAAAAAAATTAACTAGAAAATTATCATTCCCTATGTTTGGGATTAATTACCAGAACCTGCTATAATGTTAGAATGAAATAATCTCGGTAGAGTTATTTGGCCGTACAATATAGAAAAATGAAGCCTGAAATTCGGATGGAAAGTAGACTAAGTGCCACCTCTATCGAGGAGAAAATGACGCGCTACTGTACATGAACATGGACAAGTGTCGTATTCGGTGTTTATCATTTTAGATTGACCGTCGAGATATCTTTAGGGAGGCCAAAATTGCAATACTCCGCTAATAATCTAGAACACCACTGGATGCCTTTTACCGCAAACAGGGACTTTAAGAATGATCCTCGTATCGTCGTTAAGGGTGAGGGCGTCTACCTAACCGACTATAAAGGCGGTAAGATAATTGATGGATCATCCGGACTGTTTTGTTGCCCTCTTGGACACGGTCGAAAAGAAATTGCGGAAGCGGTGTATAGCCAACTTCTGGAAAATGATTATGTACCGCCGTTTCAAATGGCAACCCCTGGCTCTTTTGAGTTGGCTAACCGGATTACCCGGATCACACCCGATCCACTTAACCATGTATTCTTCGTGAACTCTGGATCTGAATCTATCGATACAACATTAAAAATTGCAATGGCTTACCATCGGGCGCGTGGAGAGGGACAACGAAACCGCTTTGTCTCCCGTGAACGAGCTTACCATGGTGTGAATATTGGGGGCCTCTCACTCTCTGGTATGGTTAAGAATCGTGAAACATTCTCGGGTGTAATGCCCAATGTTGTGTGCATGCGCCATACATGGTCGGAAGATCAACTGTTTACGCGTGGTCAGCCCGAAAGCGGCGCTGAACTGGCGGATGACCTCGCCCGTTTCTGTGAAACTTATGGCAGTACTACAATCGCGGCCGTTTTTGTTGAGCCGGTTGCAGGGTCTACTGGGGTTCTTGTACCACCCAAAGGCTATCTAAATCGTCTCCGTGAAATCTGTGATCAACATGGTATTCTTCTCGTTTTTGACGAGGTGATAACCGGTTTTGGTCGCATGGGAAAGCCATTCGCGTCGCAAGCGTTTGGTGTGATACCAGACATTATAACAATGGCTAAGGCACTTACTAATGGTTGTCAGCCGATGGGTGCAATTGCTGTCAGGGATGAAATTTACACGACAATCACCGAAGCTGCGCCTGAGAATGCGATCGAATTTTTTCATGGCTATACGTATTCAGCCCATCCCGCAGCTTGTGCAGCAGGCATTGCCACTCAAAAAATCTTTGAGGAAGAGAACTTGTTTGATCAGGCCGCTGGTCTCGTCGATTATTTCCAAGACGGTTTGTTCAGTCTACAGAACTTAGAATGTGTGCGTGATATTCGGTGCTATGGTCTATTAGGTGGAGTAGAACTAAAACCTAAAGGAGCGCCTGGAGCACTTGGAACTCAGACCCAAAAGGATCTCTTTTGGAATGGTATGCACGTGAAATTTACGGGTGATGTTGCAATCATGGCTCCACCCTTTATTTCAGAAAAAACAGACATTGATGCCATGATTGACACGTTTCGTCGAACGCTAGAGGCAATCTAAGTATTTTTTTGTAGAATTCAGATTGGAGCGGTATTTGGCGCCGCCCTTTCATTTTGTGATTGGAAAAAATATAAATATCCGCAACTTGTTTAAGAAGGGGAAGGAATCTGAAAAGAATTTTCGATAATTGTTATTTTAGCCTTTGCCTCGCCAGGGAATTGTTCGAGCGATAATCCAGCGCATAATCAAATCCATTAACAGGCCTAATACCCCCAAAATGACGATAGTCACCCAAATCATTTCATAGTCAGACTGCTTTCGGGCGACATTTTCGACAAATCCGATTCCGGTCGTTCCAGCTAAAAACTCAGCAGCCACCAAAGTTCCCCAACAAACGCCGACCGCAACGCGAATTCCTGTTAGGATTTCAGGCAGTGAGTTAGGCAGAATTACTTCACGAATAATTTGTGATTTTGAAGCTCCTAAAGAATGAGCCGCATGTACTTTGGATAATTGTGTCCCAGTGGCACCCGCACGGGACGATATGACCATGATCGCGAAACTGACCATGAATAAGAGAAAAATCTTTCCACTATCTCCGATGCCAAAGATGGTTAGAACTAAGGGTGCCCATGCAAGTGGAGGTACCGGTCGGTAGAGTTCAATTATTGGATCGAAGTAGCCTTTGGCGAACCGTGACAAGCCCATAAAAATACCCAATGGCACGCCACAGATAATACCGAAAAACAATCCCAAAAAAACGCGTACCAGAGAGTCCCAGATATGACCGGTAGGTAGCGGAATAGAGGGGGATTGGTAATTGCCAGTCGCAAACTTGAGAACTTTACTTTTAAAGTTCTGAGGAATATCTCCATTTTCGGAATGCCGGGGAAACTCGCCGGGGACAAGGTCAGCGACCCAATCGGGTATGATTGGAGCAATTATTTTCCCAATTTCCTTATTTTCATACCAAAGCATTGGGATGTTTTTGTACCCGATCTCAGGGTTCATGATATGTATGAAATTGCGAATGGCATCGGCAGGTTTTGGTAACCAGCGACCTGATCCTTGTTCACTGCATGCTTGCGAGCTCGCGATGATGGAGCCACCAGGCATGGCAAACATATCGATGAGATGTAGATTGCCGCGTTGTTTGTTTCGTTCAAGGTCAAAACGCCTGATAGCGGCCTCTATAGAGTCGAACGCCGCCGGTGGAAAGATTCTCGCATCGTCAACGCGTCGGAATACCTGATTTATTCTTTTTACAAGTTTTTTTCGCTTGGCAGCAACTGGTTTTTCAAGATCGGTTACGCCTTCATTATATGTTTTAAATTGTCTGATTGATGATTTGGTATGATCAACTTGCCTGTTAAAATAAGGGCTTTTGTTTCTAATTTTAACAAACTGATTTATGATTTTACCAATAGACTTGCTAGCGTCATCAAATTTGCGGCCGCGATTGGTAATTGGTAGGTACGGGATTTCAATCCCAACTTCCCCCCAACCGGGTTGCGCATTTGCTGTCGCTAATTCTTCAGCAGTTGGCTCTCCAGGATAACTAGGATCTGAAAATTGGGCCGTTAATTTATCGATATCTGATGCTATCTTATTTAATTCAGAAGTGGTTTTAAGGGTCTGGTGTGTTGGTGACGCGAGAGCGAAAAGTGTGGTTCGCAATTCAGAAATGATAGCGAGAATTCTCTTTGTCTCATTTTCATTAAACCCAGCATCAGGAATTGTTTGTTCAAGGTGATTGATCTGCGCACTATCTCTCTCCAGTAAAGACGTGCTTTTCAATCGTGGTTTATCCAATGGAAGCATTGAACGACCTGGCTTAATCGCATATGAAACTTTTGCCAACTGGCAAAGTTCGTTCGCAGCCAAAGGAAAAAAAGAACGCGCCGCGTCCCAAGAAAAATAAAACCACAGCAGTAGTAGGGAAGAAACACCAGAAATAATCCAATGCCAACCGCCAGATGCGCGCTCTGGATTACCAAAGACTGCATCAGTCTTCTCAGTACGGATTAGTTTTTGACCGAAAAAAATTGAGCTTATAATTAAGAGTAAACAAGCGATAAATAAAATCGCAACGATCATGCTATTCTGCTTTTCCAGAGATTGTGGAGATTAATTGACCTGGCCCATAATTTCTTCTTCCATGTCCCAAATCATCGCTAAAATTTCTTCTCGTTTCGCAACGAATTCTTGATTTTTCTTAATCTCGCGAGGATCTTGTTTAAGCCCAAGCTCGGCAAATGGCAGGGAATACTCTTTATGGAGACGACCAGGTCGTGGCGCCATAACAAAAAGTCGTTCACCCAGCATTAAGGCCTCTTCAACCGAGTGAGTGATAATCATAATTGTTTTTCCGGTTTCTTTCCAAATTTTAAGGATCAACGATTGCATTTTTTCTCGTGTCAGCGCGTCCAGTGCGCCGAGTGGTTCGTCCATTAAGATTAGTTCCGGATCATTAATCAAACACCGAGCTAAGGCAACTCGTTGTTGCATTCCGCCAGACAGTTGATAAGTAGGCGTATCACCAAATCCCTGAAGACCAACAATATCTAGCCATTCTTCTACTTTCTGGTGAACATTTTTCTCACTGGTCTTTTTCATTCGCAAACCAAAGTCGACATTTCGTGCAACGGTAAGCCACTCAAATAGGGCGCCCTGTTGAAAAATCATGCCCCGATCGACGCCAGGGCCATTAATTTCGTTATTACCAAATTTTATGGTTCCTCCTGTGGGCCGTAAAAAACCAGAGACAATGTTTAATAGTGTTGTTTTTCCGCAACCAGAAGGACCCAGAACTGCCATTATTTCACCTTCTTTCAAGTTAAAGGTTATGTCCTTTAAAGCATGAACTTCGCCGCCAGATGGAGTGTTAAAGGTCATGCTCAAGTTTTGAGAAATAAGATCACTCATAAACAGGTGTTATCTTCCAGCGGTTTCATATAAAGCCAGTTTTTCAACAAATTTAATGGTTTTTAACAAAAAACGGCAAGCAAAGATCATAATTTTCTCTGCTTGCCGCTTTAATCCCAAAAATAGAGTTTTTACTTCAGGAATGATGTATCGATCGTCGCGTTATAATCTTTAAGCGCGGGATTGCTGGCTGTAGCAAACATTTTTCCCATGAATGCTGTCATCTTGCGCGCTAAACCATTTTTGCTGAAGTAGTCTCTCATCTGCTCATCAACAGTCGGAAACACAAATCCAGACATTTGGGACTTGGTCTTTTCTACTGTCATTCCAGCATCTTTGGCAATTACACCAATCTTGGACTGGTCTTTTGCAAATGCAGCATTTGCCTTGTGAGTAACGTCAATAAAGGTGCGGACAAGAGCAGGATTTTCCTGAGCAAATTTGTCGGTGACAGAGATGATATCAAAACTAGTAATGCCTGCAGCTTTTTTAGCTGCAGAGGTGAGCATCGGTTTTCCCACTGTCTTCATTTTTGTCAGTGAGTTGGCTCCGTAAGCACAGGCCATAGTAACCTGGCCATCAATCAGAGCCACGGCGCCATCCTCCGGGGCCATATCAACCACTTTCAATTCATTCACATCAACGCCAACGGCTTTCATCGTCATACGAAATCCAAAATCAGCCATTGTGTTCAAGGGGACTGCTACTTTCTTTCCTTCTAGCTCTGACGCATTACTTTTGCTAATGCCGGCATCGTTCCGGACGATGCAGTCGTCAGCTGCGCCGTAAGCAACTGCAATCGCGACCATTTTGATCGGGGCTTTTGCATTTACAGCATTCGCAAAGGGGGTCAATCCTTGGCTGTAAGAGATATCGATGTCACCAGCTAACATTGCTTCTGTCATATTTACGCCGGTATCGAAATTAGTCCATTTCAGATTGACACCCATAGCATCATCATAGGTCTTTTCGACCTTAGCTATTTGGTTCGGTGTGGCCCACTCCAAGAAGAAAGCCACTCTTACATCGGCTGCATATCCTGCAGTCGTTATCGAAGCACTTATTGCTAAAGCAGAGACACCTAAGATAGTTTTTCTTAAGAGTTGCATATTTAATTCCTTCCTTCTTTGTTTACTTTCCCCTAGTGCCATTAAGTTTCTGCAATTCAAAAACTTAACGAGAGAGTAAGATATATATACCATTTGGAAATCAACTCATCAAATTACTTTATGTAAACGTGCTAAGCTAAAACATCGGACCTACTCTTAAGTTACTTTCATAGCCATTTTCGTTGATCAGGCTTGTATAAGGTTGACTGGAAAAATTGCTACTTTACCTCGTGAAACGCTTCTAAAGTGGGACTTCCAGAGTATGGAATGCACTTTTCTAGTTTGCTGCGTTGTTGTTGCTGAAATGCGTGTAAGGACCACGGCCTGCAGCTATAACTTGATTTGATTTTGGTTGTATCCATAAACTTTTGGCAAGCATTGTTCTTTGCTATGAGGGAGTATTAGTAATGGTGAAACTACTTCCCGGAAGGGCACGTGTTGTAATTGTTGGCGGAGGCGTGATTGGTTGTTCGATCGCATACCATCTGGTCAAGATTGGGTGGCAGGATGTGGTGTTGTTGGAGCGTAAGCAATTAACTTGCGGAACGACGTGGCATGCGGCTGGATTGATCGGCCAATTGCGGGACAACCAAACTCTGACCAAGCTGGCGAAATATACGGCTGAGTTATACTTAGAGCTAGAGAAGGAGACGGGACATGCAACGGGATATAAGGTTAATGGATCGCTCTCTATTGCTACCACTGACGGACGGTTTGAAGACCTCAAGCGGCGGGCTGATATGGCCAAGGTATTTGGGCTAAAGGTGGATGTTATTAATGCTAGGGCTTGTCAGGACTATTTTCCTCTAATGAATATTGAGGATGTAATTGGCGGAGTTTTTATTCCTTCTGATGGTCAAGCTAATCCCATCGATATTACCCTAGGTCTTGCCAAAGGTGCACGAATGGGTGGAGCAGAGATTTTTGAAGACACCTTAGTGACAAAGGTTAATCACGACGGAGAGTGTGTTACAGGAGTAGAGACAGAAATGGGGACTGTCGAAGCCAATTATGTTGTTCTTTGTTGTGGTATGTGGACACGGGAATTTGCTCACAATATTGGGGTAACGGTGCCGCTTCATGCTTGCGAACACTTTTATGTTGTTACAGAACCATTTGAAGGTGTTACGCCTGACCTGCCCGTTGTCCGCGATTATGATGCTTACGCATACTATAAAGAGGATGCTGGAAAACTATTGGTTGGAGCCTTTGAGCCAGTTGCTAAGCCTTGGGCGATGAAGGGTATTCCTGATGATTTCTGTTTTGATGAATTACCCGATGACTTTGATCATTTTCAACCCATCCTTGAGGGAGCTATGCACCGTGTGCCGTCGCTAGAAAAAGTAGGTATACAGAAATTCTTTTGTGGTCCGGAAAGTTTTACGCCCGACAACCGCTATCAAATTGGCCCCGCTCCTGAATTAAACAACTTGTTCATCGCTGCGGGATTGAACTCCATAGGAATTCAATCGGCGGGTGGCATTGGTAAGGTAATTTCTGAGTGGATCCGCGACGGATATCCACCCAGCGACCTGGCAAGTGTAGATATTCGCCGTAATATGCCATTCCAGGGTAATCCTAACTATCTCCGTGATAGGGTTACAGAAACCCTTGGCCTGTTATATGCGGTTCATTGGCCTTTTTACCAGTACGAAACGGCTCGTAATGTCCGAATGTCTCCATTCCATGAGCATTTGTCGGAACAAGGGGCCTGTTTCGGGGAAATATCTGGTTGGGAGCGACCGAACTGGTTTGCACCGAAAGGCACAGAACCAAAATATGAATATAGTTTTTCCAAACACAATTGGTTTGATTATTCAGCTGCAGAACATAATGCAGTTCGCCAAAATATTGGTCTTTTTGACCAAACATCATTTGCCAAATTCCGTTTCGAAGGTCGAGATGCGGAGCGTGAACTAAATCGTGTTTGTTCAAATAATATTGCGGTGGAGCCTGGGCGGGTAGTTTACACACAATGGCTTAACGGACGTGGTGGCATTGAGGCTGATCTCACCGTAACTCGCTTAAGCTATGACGTATTTTTTATTGTCACCTCTGGAAGTTCTCAGGTTCGGGATTTTAATTGGCTGAAATGTCAGGTCTCAAGTGATGCCCACTGCATATTAACCGATGTTACTTCATCCATGGCTGTCCTTGGTTTGCACGGCCCAAATTCCCGTTCCTTTCTTCAATCTCTGACCCATGAAGATATGTCAAACGAAGCCTTTCCATTTGGTACCAGCAGAGAAATCGATTTGGGTTACGCTTTTGTAAGGGCATCCCGCATTAGTTACATGGGCGAGTTAGGTTGGGAGCTCTACATTCCGACAGAATTTTCCCTCAGTGTATATAACAAAATTGTTGAAGTCGGTGTGGAGAATGACCTCAAATATGCAGGTGCTCACGCTATGAATTCCCTTCGAATTGAAAAAGCCTATCGCCACTGGGGCCACGATATTACAGATAAGGAAACACCGTTGGAAGCTGGCCTTGAGTTTGCAGTTGATTGGAATAAATCCCAAAGCTTCATTGGCCGAGACGCCTTAATTCGGCAAAAGGAAGAGGGTATCAAAAGGTGCCTAGTTCAGTTTTTGTTGGAAGATAAGGAAAAGTTCTTGTACCACAATGAACCAATTTATCGTGATGACGAGATCACTGGATACGTAACCTCCGCAATGTATGGCCATACCTTAGGAGGTGCTGTTGCATTAGGATACCTTGAGAACGACTTAGGGGTTAGTGTGGATTTTATAAATACCGGGACTTATGAGATCGAAGTCGCTGGGCAGAAAATTAAGGCCAGCGCCTCGCTTAGGCCAATGTATGACCCGGGAAACAAGAGAAAAAAAGCATAAAAGCGGGACATCCAGGGTAGACTCAAAGACAAAATAATGTTCGGTTCCGATTACCCATCAATGCCCTATGAACGGCTGTGAACCCGGGCGGCACGAGCCTCACCCCCGTACTGCTCGATCTGTTTCCAATACACCCTCGCGGGTTCGCCATGGTATGTTTATTCACCCGATGCGTTCGTCTTTGATCGGAGCCTCGCCAAAGACCTCAGGATTGAGAACGGGATAAGGCCGCTCCCCGGCCAGAAATCGCTCAATGTTGCTGACCGTACGGAGAGCCATCTCCTCGCGCGTCTCACGTGCGGCACTTCCGATATGAGGTGCAAACACGACATTGGGTAGGCTCATAAGGCCCTTACGGGGGCCAGGGTTCGCCTCCGGTACCTCCGTCTGGTAGACGTCGAGCCCCGCGCCACGAATATGCCCCTCTATCAATGCTGTCTCCAAGGCTGCCTCGTCCAGCACTGCACCGCGCGAAGTGTTTATGAGAATGGAGCTTGGCTTCATCAACGATATGAGCTCTTCGCCGACTAGACCCTTAGTTTCTTCTGTGAGTGCGGGGGTAAGTGCTACAAAATCCGCCTCCGTAAAAAGCTCCTCAAGACTGCGAAACTCCGCCCCACCCAGAACGTACTCTTCCGCCGGACTGAGCCGGGTTCTCTTGTTGTAGATGATGTCCATGTCGCATGCGACCGCTCGATGGGCAACCATCTGCCCTATACTGCCCATGCCAACGATACCGAGCGTCTTACCAAGCAGTCGGGTGCCCATGAAGGCCATTGACTGGTTTTGATGCCACCGCCCCTCACGCAGAAACGCGTCAGCCTCGGGTAATCGCCAGGCCGTGGCCATGAGCAGTGCGAAGGTAAACTCAGCGGTGGTCTTGGTAATCATGCCGTAGGGTAGGCCCGTAACGGGTATGTTCCGACGTGTTGCGGCAGCGAAGTCCACGAACTTTGCTGAGCCGTGCATCGCCGCAATGAGCTGTAGTTGTTCGGCGGCCTCAATTAGGGGTTCGTCGTAGGGGATCTCTCCCACAGCGAAGAGCACGTCCTTATCGCGTACGGCCTTCAGCAACTCCTCTCTAGGGATCTGGCGATCCACATGTGGATAAATCTCCACATCGCCAATTGCTTCAAGGCGGGTCACGGCCGTTTCGGGTATAGGCTGCGGTACAAAGATTTTAGTCATTCTCGACTCCAATTTTAGCGTATTTCTATATACCTATTTAGCCTTGTGTGGCTGGTGGACCTTCACCTTCGTCTGCCTCAGCTTCAGTGAATTTCCGAGCGCGCAGCATCGTCAATAGACTGTAAATGAATGTCGCCAGCGACAGCAGCAAAATAATGATGGGTATGGGGCGCAGGAAAACTTCTTCAAGGTTACCGCCGCTGATCGTCAGCGCGCGACTGATATTCTTCTCGATGATCGGTCCCATGATGAAGGCCAGGACAATGGGAACAACCGGTATATCTATCTTTTCGAAACAATATCCAACCGCGCCCAACACCAGCACCATCACAATGTGGGCCGTGTAATTGCCAATGGCATAACTGCCGGCAATGATCAACAACATTACAAAGGGACCGAGAACTCTGAGCGGCACCCGGGCCACAATGCTGAACAAGCGCGTGCCGAACAGGCCGATGATCAAGATAAAGGCGTTGATTACAAACAGACCCATAAAGACCGTCATAACGAACGTGCCTTCATCTCGGAAGAGATTGGGTCCAGGAACAACGCCCTTGCTAACCAGTACGCCGAGCAGAATTGCTGCTCCGCCCGAACCCGGTATGGCGAGCGTTAAAGTAGGAACAAGGGTGCCAGCGACAACGGCGTTGTTGGCGACTTCGGGTGCGGCTACACCCTCGGGGATGCCTGTACCAAATTTTTCTGGATGTTTCGACCAACGTTTTTCTTCGCTATAGGCCAACAACGCACCAACGGAGGCGCCAGCGCCGGGGATGATGCCGACGGCCGTTCCAAAAAAACTCCCGCGCAACCAGGTCGGGATCAGTTTGCGGACTAAGCTCCCGAGAATTTTATTATTTTGATCGGAAATAGTCGCATCGAAAGCCTTATCCGGGGGCTCGACTGTGCGCCGATTATCGACGAGAAGTCGAAAGGCTTCCGGTCCCGCCAGAAATGCGATGATGACAACAACAAGCGGGATGCCATCTATCAGAAAGCTCTGATCGAAGGTAAAGCGAACGCCCCCAAACCCGGAACTTCCAATGGTGGCCATCGCAAGGCCAATACCGGTGGCGAGGAACCCGCGCAAGGGATCCTTGCCGAAGAAGCTTCCAACGATAGCCAGGCCGAATACGCCGATCGCAAAAAGCTCGCTGGGGCCGAACAATAAGGCTGCATGTCCGAGTGATGTGCCTGCAATAATAAAGATCAGAGTGCTGGTCGTGCCACCGATAACCGCCGAATAGAGCGAAATCCTGAGCGCTTTCTTGGCCAGACCTTTCCGCGCCATGGTGTAGCCGTCGAGCACTGTAACCGCCGAGGCGCCGGAGCCCGGCGTTCGGATCAGGATTGCCGGGATGGAGCTGCCATACTCGACCGCCGAATAGACCGCCAAGAAGAATAGGATCGATTGGTCCACTGTCATCACGAAGCTCAAGGGAAAGAGGAGCGCCAGAGACTGCGAACTGCCGAAACCAGGAAGCGCCCCCAAGACAATCCCGATAGAAACCCCCGCGGACATAATCAGAAGCAAGTTCACCGACGAAAGGGCACCAAGGGCCCCACCAATATTGTTGAAGAAAAAGTCCATTGTTATCGGGCCTTATTGGATATAGCGGGGAAGGAACAGGAGGGGTAAATGAATTCCGAGTAAAAGTGCGAATACACCATACAGAATGATGATCGTCGGTATCGTAAGGGCGACGGCCTTGACCACGGATTGAACGAGCCCGTGTTGCACGGCAAACCGCGGCACCAACAAGATCAACATAAAACCGAGAGTTGTCAGTTCGAACCCCACGGGCGGCAGCAGCTCCGCGTATACCAATACCAACGCGGCGACTGACAAAAATTCCAACCAGTGCACAGATACATGGGACGGCTCACCTGGTGCGGCCGCAAAACGGGGAAGAAGAATTCCACGGAGAAGGATGAGCGCGGCAATAATGAGCGTGTAACCGACGGCGAGGCGCGGGAAAAACGCATCGCCGGGATATCCCGGCAGGATAGGTTTCATCATATTGAAGGTTTCATAGAAAAGAAACGCGAACCCCAAAAAGATCATACCCGTTGTGATTAAAACAGTCGGCAGTGTGGGCAATGTTAATTCAAATGACGATGGTGTTCTATTATTTTCCGGCACAGTAGAAACTTTCCTGAATCAACGTGAAACCGAGCCGAGAAACTTCATGCAACGTTCGAATACGAAGTCACGGTCGTAAAGAAATGAAACATTGTGGCGGATGAAATTTCATCCGCCACAATTTCAACGGCACTACCTAGTTAGCAGGTATGACCTTGTTATCGATCAGGAACTGCTTGACCGGGGGCATGTTCTTACGCATGTCCGCTAGAAGCCAGTCACGATCGATGCGAAGCGCCGCTTCGATGTGCGTGCCATCCTTGAGATATTTCTGGTAAACGTCGCCTTGGACGACCTGTACCAGCGCATCCGCAAGCTTATCCAAAATGTGCTCCGGCGTGCCTTTTTTGACAAAAATGCCCTGCCAGTGGTGCTTAACATCATAATTCAAGCCGACTTCGCGGACGCTGCGAACATTTACCCATTGCGGATCGTTACTCAACCGCTTTTCGCTCAGCATCACGAGAGGGCAAATCGTTCCCGCCGTAATATGCGGACGCCATGTCTTGGGCGACGCCATTGCAACCGGCAGGAAGCCACCGACGACGTCTTTAACCGTGTTGCCGTCGCCTTGATAAGGAACGAAGCGCATTTTCATTTTCGCAGCGTTCATGAAGTACAATTGATGGCGGTGGTGGTTGGAACCGACCTTGTTGCTACCCATCGCCAACTTATTGGGGTTAGCATGTACGTATTTGACCAAATCTTCGTATGTCTTGATCCCGTACTTGTTGTCACAACGAACGGCGACGCCATAGACGTGTTTTTCAACCTGCGCAAGGTGCTGAAAGTCATCAAAGGTTCTCTTGTAGTGTGGCAGATGGAAATAGCCGTAGAAGCTGGCGCTTGTGTGCATAACCGTAAGGCCATCGGCGGGTTTTCCGGTGACGTAGAGGACAGGTTCGTGCTGCGATCCGCCACTTTTAAAAATTACCTTCATGGGCTGGCCTAAAACCTTGGAAAGCTCTTTGGCCATGACATGGCACCAAATCGCGACACTTGAAGCAGGGCGCGTCGTGCAGATCCATTCCATGGGTTTGGATGGAAAATCTTTCGCTTTCTGTGCTTGGGCGATAGCCGGGGTAAATAGCGCAATTAAGGCAACCCCAGCCAGAGTTCGTTTAATAAGTGACATAATGTCGATTCCTCCCAATTTTAACGTCTGTTGTGGATGCTTACTTCAATTATGATTAACTGAGACATCACGCTACCAAATATTATTTCTTCGTAACAGAAATTTAAATTAATTAGACCAAATCATTCCCAATTAATCAAATTCATGGAATTTCTTATCAAAATTCAAAGATATCATGAACTTATTGTTTTGCCCTGCTTATACTGAGAGTTCTGCATGAAGTCGGTAAATCTCCGGTTCTCAAAATAGCAACAAAAAGCTGGATTTTAGGTTTTTTGGGCCATTCCCCAAAAGTCTTTATAGTTTTATTTCACACATTCTTGGGTAGGATTTCCTGTTTTTCCTGGTGGCTATGGAGACAAGCTTTTAAGATATTACCTACTGCGCCAATCCGTATGTCTCCATAGTCGGTCTGATTAGAAATTTGCGGCCTCGCCAAGCACCCTCTCATTTTTCCTGCGGATCCTTGGCGGAAATAATACTGGTTGTCATAGAACGCCTGTCCCTTAATTCCCAGCGACCAGAATCTACTTGATGGATGAACGTTTCGCATAATTGATTAAACAAAGATGGTTCTTCCAAATTACATGTATGCCCTGTACGCGGAAGGAGGGCTAAGGCCGATGAAGTGATCGTTCGTTTAAGATATAAACTGACATCCAAGCAGGGTTCGTCCTCATCACCATTCAAAATAAGAGTTGGAACAGTAATTTTTTTCAAGTCATCTTCCAAATTGTATAAGGACGGCCGTCGGCGTTGAACCCCCCGCATCGTATTTGCAGAACCAAGACTTGAATGGTCTCGGAGTTGAGTTTCAAATTCTATCCACCCACGCGGGTCCTTATTTTGGAACTGAACCCGGGTAGGTCCCAAGGCGTATGTACCGCCAAACACAGCCATTGTTTCTGATTCCATTCGGTCTGCAGCTTCCGTAGTCTCACGTTGAAATTGCTCACGGGATCCTTCACCAGCACCGTAACCACACCCGGAAATGACTTGCGAAATTACACGATCGGGATAGTGCAAACTAAAATGTAACGCAGCGAAACCACCCATCGATAAACCAATAACATGAGCCATTTCGATATTTAAGCTATCGAGAACTGTCCGTATATCCTCACGCGCTAGATCCTGGTTATACATCTCAGGATCTTCCGGGACATCAGAAGGTGGATATCCCCGTGCGTTAAAAACGATACACCTATATTTGCGTGAAAAGTGCCGAACTTGTGGTTCCCAACTCCTAAAATCACCAGCAAACTCATGGACAAATATGATTGAAGTACCTTCACCGGTTTCTTCGAAATACAATTTTACACCATCATTGGTAGTACAATGTGCCATGGATTATCCTATAGATTAGTTGAATACATTTTAATTTATAATCGGGGTTGGGTTAAAGGCGCAAATAATGTTCTTTTGCTATAATAGCAGTATAGTTGACAGATAGCATCCACCTCGCCCATGCCAACTTTGAAATATTTATAAATTAGCCATCCGGAGAAAGTCATGCCACATAAACCAGCTTCATCCGCACTCAAAAAGTACACCGTATTGGATCTCACTCGTGTACGTGCAGGGCCGACTTGTGTGCGCCAACTTGCCGATTGGGGCGCCAACGTTATCAAGATCGAAATCCCAGATAAACTGGCAGGCAGCAATCAAATGGGCGGCTCCCGTGAAGGATCAGATTTTCAAAACTTGCACCGAAATAAACGCTCACTTTCATTAAATTTAAAAGACGAGAAGGGCCGAAAAATATTCCTAGAATTAGCCCAGACGGCCGATGTAGTAGTCGAAAATTTTCGGCCTGGTGTTAAATTTCGCCTCGGTATCGATTACGAAACGCTGAGTAAAAACAACCCTGGTTTGGTCTACGCCAGTATTTCCGGTTTCGGCCAGGATGGACCTTATGCCGATCGACCGGGCTTTGATCAAGTTGCGCAAGGCATGGGCGGATTAATGTCGATTACCGGTCTGCCCGGCCAAGGCCCGGTTCGGGTCGGAATTCCCGTAGCCGATTTGACGGCAGGTATATTTGCCGCACAGGGAATTCTCGTGGCCTTGCTCGAACGTGAAGAATCTGGAAAAGGGCAATGGATTCACACCTCACTGTTACAGTCTCAAATTTTTATGCTCGACTTTCAATCTGCACGATGGTTGGTGGAAGGTGAGGTTCCGCGTCAGGCAGGCAACAACCATCCAACTACCATTCCCACCGGCGTTTTCAAGACTAGTGATGGTGAAATCAATATCTCGGTAGCAGGTGAAATTATTTGGCAACGTTTTTGCCGTGAACTCGGCCGCGATGATTTGTTCGACCACCCCGATTACAATACGGAAGAAAAGAGATCCGATAATCGAGACGCCTTAAACGCCCTGATAGAGGAAACCATTTACCTAAATACTACAGCCCACTGGGTCAGTGCATTTAATCTGGCGGGGGTGCCATGTGGACCCATCAACACCATTGATCAAACATTTTCTGACCCTCATGTAAGACATCTAAAAATGACAAAAAAAGTCCATTCGAAAGCCCTGGGAACATTGGAATTTGTCGGCCAACCAATGACGTTAAATCGGACACCTAGTAGCTTTGCTCTGGCATCACCTGAATGCGGTGAACATACCGAAGAAATTTTGGAAAGTCTTGGATACTCTACCGAGGAAATTGCTGAATTGCGCGGGAATAATATTGTTTAAAGATTAGCAGTGAGTGGAGGGATGAATGAGCCCCACATATTTTCCATAGCCATCGCCGCACCAAACAATATGGCTTCTTGATAGGCGGGTGCGATGAGTTGAACCGCCAGGGGCATACCTGAGCTATCCAATCCCGATGGAATTGTGATTGCTGGGTATCCGCAAACGTTTGAGAGCGCTGTTAACTCAGCTTGGTTATCCGGGATCGGCCCATCGAATGGAAAGGCAGTTTGCGGTGCCGTTGGCGAGATCAAAAGATCTACTCCGTCAAATATATGAGATGTTTCTGCTTTAACCTCTGCGATAGTGGTTAGAGCATCTTCAATTTTTTCTCTTGAGGCGTACCGACCGTAATCTAACATTACCTTTAAGCTTTCAGAAAAGGACCCGGAGTGATCCTGTAGCGGCCCCGCCAAAGCCTCTGAACCTTCCTTTTCTATGATCAGAAAGGCATGCTGGCGTAATTTTCTTAAATTCAATCTGGGTATTGAAAGCGAAGTAAGAGTGGCCCCGTTCTGCCGAAGCTCGGCTTTTGCCTTTTCAAATCCACCAGAAACTTCTTTGGTAAGATCAGACGCCAGGATTTGTTCAAGTACACCGATCCGAAGCCCCGTTAGATCGTAACGTTTTTTGGGATCGTAGCCCCAGCTATTGGAAGACTTATCCACCAAAATATTTAACAACAAGATAGAATCGCGAACACTCAGACATATGGGACCAACATGGTCCAAAGTCGGGCTTAGCAAAACAACACCATCAGTGCTGATCAAATCCAACGTGGGCTTAAGGCCCACAAGCCCGCAATAGGCTGCAGGCAACCGGACAGATCCTAATGTATCGGTTCCTAATGCTGCCATCACCATTCCACCTGCAACAGCTGCACCGGCTCCACCGCTTGACCCACCCGGGATATATCCGATCCGCCAAGGGTTATGGGTGCGACCATGGTGTGGGTTATCGGTAATAGCCCCAAGGGCACATTCATCCATGTTTAATTTTCCAAGCAGGATAGCACCGGCAGCCCGTAGTTTTCTCGCTACCTCGGCCTCCGCACCAAAGGGGAAAATCAAAGTAGTACCATTGCATGTAGGCTGGCCATTGACGTGAATGTTGTCCTTTAGAGCTATAGGAATGCCGTCAATAAGAGATAAAGGTGAACCTTCTTTATATCTTCGATCTGATGCATCGGCATCCTGTTTCGCACGGGCCTCGTCGATTGAAACAAAGCAATTTAAGGTCCTTTCAAACTTTTTAATTTTCTCTAAATGGCGGGCCAACAACTCGGTCGAAGTTATCTTTTCGGAAGCGAGGTCAGCTCCGACGACTGTTATATCTGGTCTTTTACTCACTTGTTTTTAGCCTGGTTGTTTTTAAACGATTGTACAAACATAGACGCCCAGCGGTTTGCCTTCGGGCGGTTCCAAATTTTGGCGCTCCGATGCCATTTGATAGGGGATGCGGGGATTGGGCATGATGGTTCCTTAATTATCCGCCTGTCCTAATGTTGCCGAGGGCGATGTCGAAATCAGGAGGTATGCAGACGCGCCGCCGCGGTTGGCCAGACGATGTAGGCAATATCACCTTTGTCCAATCGGAACCGTTCGCCGGAAGAGTTTGTCATGGCAACGAATTCATTTCCATCGGGCAGCTGAATTTGATGCTGGGAGCCGAAGCCCAGATAGGTTTCCTTTTCGTAAACGACCTGAAGAAATTGCGAGACGTCATTATCTTGCGGTGCTTCCTTGGCGATCTCGATCATTTCGGCGGGAACCGAGACCGTCACCTCGGCGCCTTTATCAAGGCTTTGCTCCGAGCGAGGGACGGTAACCGTCGCAAAACCCAAATCGATAGTGACGTGGTTGCTGTCTGTCCCAATAATTTTCCCGCCAATCAGGTTGTTCTGGCCGATAAAATCAGCGGTAAACTTTTTGCGGGGCCGTTCGTAAATTTCCTTCGGAACACCTTCCTCGATCATTTTTCCGTCGGCGATGATGGCGATGCGATCAGCGATGGTGAGCGCCTCTTCCTGATTGTGGGTGACGTGAATAAAGGTTATGCCCACCTGTTCCTGGATCCGTTTCAATTCGTGGCACATATCTTTGCGCAGGTTCGCATCCAAGGATGCAAGGGGCTCGTCGAGGAGCAATATGTCGCTTTCCAGCACCAGTGAACGGGCCAATTGCACCCGCTGCTGCTGGCCGCCCGACAATTCGTGGGGCATGCGGCCGTTGTACCCTTTCAGCCCCACCAGTTCGAGAATGCTCGCCACCTTTTCCGCGATCTCCGGGGCCGGTAGCTTGAGCAGTTTTAGGCCATAGGAAACATTCTTCTCCACCGACATGTGGGGGAACAGGGCATAGGACTGGAAGACCATCGAGGTAGAACGTTTATTGGGTGGCAGACTGGAAACTTCCTGGCCGTGAAGCAGCACCCGGCCGGCGTCCGGTTTGACAAAACCGCCGATCAACCGAAGGAGCGTAGTCTTGCCGCCACCGCTGGGGCCTAGCAGAACAAAATATTGCCCGCTTTCCACCTTTACAGATATTTCGTCGACCGCCCTCACCTGCCCGTAGGACTTCGAGACGCCGAAGGTTTCGACGGCCAAGTCCCCGGTGATGTCCTCGGCGGCAGTATCGGAATTTTTTATTGCCATAAAACCATCCTATTGCGACATCAGGGGTTGGGCCTTGACCCGTCTCTCGCGTTCAAGGCGTTCCGACCTTGCCATGCTGTAGATCAGGATCGAGCCAATAATAGCGATCGACAGGATGCTCATGATGCCGGCCATGGCGTATGATTCCTCCGACATGCCGATGTTGAGCATCTGCGCGACCAACACATTCGCAAAAGTGTCGAAGCCGCCTTTCAATAGCGCTGTCCGCGGCGCCTCATTGAAAGACAGGATGGCGACGAAGGCGCAGCTGCTGGCTACACCAACCCAAATTTGAGGGAATTCGACCTGCCAGAACGCCTGCCACGCGCTCGCACCGCAGCCGCGTGCAGCTTCGGTTTGTTGA
>ERZ651768.796-NODE-796-length-23326-cov-5.379113_pt1 | contig 23326 bp, 22 predicted proteins | sample MGYA00514754_ERZ651768 | MGnify/ENA metagenome assembly ERZ651768
GTGGTTGTGGTGGTTGTGGTGGTTGGCGGGAGGGTGGTGGTTGTGGTGGTTGTGGTGGTTGGCGGGAGGGTGGTGGTCGTGGTGGTCGTGGTTGGTGGAAGGGTCGACGATGTGCCCGAGAGCGGAGTGCCCGGTCTGGAGGCCGTTCCGCAGGCCGTCAGGAGGATGGCGAGGAGCAGGAGGGCTCGTCGTCGCAGGGTCGGGCGTTCGATCAGCTGTGCGACCGTCGACGGCGACGTTCCCGTTGGGGAGCCGGCTTGGAGGTACTTATGTGGACGGGCGCCTCGACGTCGGGCACCGGGAGTTCGCCGGACAGCACCCTGGCGATCATCTCGATGTGCTCGGGGCCGCTGCCACAGCAGGCGCCGATGAGCGAGGCGCCGGCGTCACGGACCCGGACGGCGTGTGCGGCCAGGACGTCGGGCGTGCCGTCGTAGTGGAGTTCGGCGCCGTGCCAGACGGGAATGCCGGCATTGGCCTTCGAGACGACGGGGATGTCGCCGCAGGCCTGCCGGATGAGGGCAACCGCCGCCTCGGTGTCGGGAATGGTGGCGCCGCAGTTGGCTCCTGCGGCATCGAGGCCCAGTGCGGCGATCATTTCGCCCTGGGCGGTGCCGGTGACACCCATCATGGTTCGACCGGCGGTGTCGTAGCTCATGGTGGCGACGATGGGCAGGTCGGTCACCTTGCGTACACCCCGCACGCCGGCCTCGAGGACGTTGAGGGCGCTGAGGGTCTCGAGCCAGAGGATGTCGACGCCGCCCTCTACGAGTCCCTCGGCCTGCGCGGCGAAGCCGTCCTCGACCTCGGCGGGGGTGAGGTGACCGAGCGGTTCCACCAGTTCGCCGGTCGGCCCCATCGAGCCGGCGACGAGCACCCGACGGTCAGCCTGGTCGGCGGCGGCTCGGGCGTTGCGGGCGGCGGCGGCGTTCACCTCTCGGACCCGGTCGTCGAGCCCATGGAGCTTCAGACGGAAGGAGGTCCCGCCGAACGAGTTGGTGAGGATGATGTCGGACCCGGCGGCCACGTATGCCCTGTGGATGGCCGTGATGTCGTCGGGGCGGTCGAGGTTCCAACTTTCGGGGGCATCGCCGGCGACCAGGCCGGCTTCGAAGAGTTGCGTGCCCATCGCCCCGTCGAGGACGAGATGGCCCTTCTCTCCAAGGAGTTCCGCCAATGCGTTCATGTCCAAAAACTACTCCCTGTCGAGGGGGATCGTCCCTTTGAATCCGAACCCCTTGCATCCGGAGGCGGTCCGGCGCGAACATGGTGGTGACCGGATGACCGGGCGTACGTGCCTGACCGATACTCGGGTGTCGCCGAAGGGGGTCCTCCGGTCGGGGGTCCGGTGGATGCCGGGCTCCGGATCGCACCCGCTCCGAGTTGGGGGCGGGTGCCTTCGCGAAGTGGGTCCGGTAGCCGAACTACGGTGCTCCCATGCGTTGGCGGGGGAGTCTGCTGGTTGCCGCACTGGTTGCCGGTGCCTGCGGCGGCGGAGGTGGTGCGGCTGACACGACCACGACTTCTGCGCCATCCACGACTTCTGCGCCATCCACGACTTCTGCGCCATCTACGACTTCTGCGCCATCTACGACTTCTGCGCCATCTACGACTTCTGCGCCATCCACGACGACAACGTCCACGACGCTGCCCCCGCCTGAGCCCCACAGTCTCGCCGATGGCATCGTCGTGGTCGACGGGCTGCTGCGTGAACCGCGGGTCAGGCATGATCGGGACACGATTCCCCGCCTCGAACTGATCACGATCGAACCCGAGGACGAGGGTTCCTACGTCACGGTGAGGGGTGCCAGCGGTGCAGCGCCTTATGGAGTCCAGGATGCCTCTCGGGAGGATTTCAAGGTTCTGGTCCACAACCTCGAGTGGGACACCTTCGACTGCGTTGACCGCCAGGAGGACGGCTCGTTCACCGCCCGTGTCGAGGCACCACCGGGATCAACGCTCTACGTCATGCCCAGGAATTGGGGCAACTGCCTTACCGGAGAAGCTGGCGTGGCATCAGTATTCAGCCTTCCCCGGAGTGCCTCGCCCGAAGCAGGTTCTTTTGCCACCCATGGCTTGATCGGCCACGAACGCGTCGTTCGCTGGTCGGCGCATGGCGCCATCGACGGGTCGAACGTCGAATTGCGTTTTGAGCTTCCCGACGGGCCACCAGAAGAATGCATCTTCCCCGGTGTCCGCTTGTACCGACTCTTCGATGGTGCCGGCGAGTACGTGACCCAGGTCAACCTGAACGTACACGGACCGGTACTCACGCCGACAGGGCTTCCGATCGAGTCCATTGGGGGCATCGACGGGTACTACGAGGAGATCGAGTTCGACGATGTGCCCCGCTGTCTCGACGGCGTTGTTGATCTGACCTTCTCGGTGGACCAAGACAACCTTGAAGCGGGCTGGTACCTTCCGCGCCTTGTTTTCGGCGAGTGGTGGGGTGATACGACCGAGGGCTTTGGCATCGGCTGTCCGAGGGCGGAGCAGGAGGTCATTCCCATCGAGTGCGACACGGGCAATGGATTCCTGCCGATGTTGGACATCGGGGGAGCGGAGACGCCCCGCATCCCGGCGACCCTTCTCAATCAGGCAGCCAGTTGGGGTGCTGCCGGCATCCTCGGTGTAGTGGCGAAGGAGGACGAGGGCCGGTTTGCCCTGGGCAGCAGGCGAGCCGCACAGGCGCCGTTCATCGCCTCGCCCCACGACCCGCTCTCGGGCCGGTCCCTCCACTACACGATTGAGCCCTACCTGCCGACTGTGGGCTACACGGGCTTCGCTGACCTGCTACCTGATCTCTTGTTCAGCCTTGATTCGACTGATCCGGGCTGGGTGACAGTCGAGATGACGACACCAGACGGCGTGACCAGGGTGCTAGCCGACGAGGCTCCGGTCCAGATGTTCATTTCAAATGGAGACCTCAGCGGGTACCCGGCCGTGACATCGTTCGCCGGGCCCTCCCATACCGTCGGCCTGACGACGTTCGGCGACGACCTGGACGTGATCTTCGACCAGTACGGCCGCTACACGGTGCACGTTGAAGGAGCGCTGCTGTCCTCACGCGGTGACGAGTTCATCGTCGAGGGTACCTACGACATCTGGGTCGCCGAGCCGCTCGACCTCTCGCTCGGCGTATTCGAGGGAACACCGCTCGAAGTGGGCGACGCGTTCAACCCGGTGGTCATCGTCGAGCCCGGCGTTCCCGCCGAGGTCACGATCGACATCACGCACTATGTGGACGGTGACGTGGAGCAGCGCCAGGTCCACTCCGTGTCCGGAACGGCGAACGAGTACGGCTACTTCGCGTCACCCGACGCCTGGGAGCCATCAGAACACGGCGAGTACCGGGTGGACGCGATGGCGTCGTATGTCGACCCGGTCGACGGCACGCTCTGGATGGGTGCACGTTCGTCGGCATCCATCGTGGCGACCCCCGACACACCCGTGATCGCCCACGGCGAGCGGAACAAGGACTTCCTGGACCTCGACGCCGGTCAGGTCCCGCGTATCTGGTACTTCTTCCGATCCTTCGACCCGGAGTGTCCGCCGGTCAGCGGCGACTGTGAGGGTGGCGGCGTGTATCCGTTCTTCACCGGCGACGTCATGTGGCTCACCGACGTCCGACCACTGGGCCCCACCATCACAGTGGACGTGCCTGCTGATGTCGTCGAACGCGTCGCACCGGACCTGATGCCCCACGAGAAATGCACCGGCAGCGGCTGCATTGCCTTCGACGACGAGCGGGTGCTGGTGCCGTACCGGGAAGAGGGACGGGGTGCCCATTATCGGCCCGACGACGTGACCACCTGGGCCTACTGGTATTCGAGCAGCATTCGAGCCGACGTATCTGTCTTCCATGCCGCCACGGCCTGGAAGTCGCAGCACAACGGTTGGTACGGCACTGACTCGTACAACTGCCAGATCGGTCTGCCGTGCTATGGAGCGTTGATGGGCATTGCCATCGAACGGGAGGACGGGAATTCGGTCCATGACGAATTCAACGGAGATGAGGAAGGCGACGTCAAGTTGATGTTCGGCGGCGCGGTCCTGCGCACCGCCGAGGAGCAGCACTTCGCGCCCTATGCGTCCTTTGCGGTCCTGATTCCTGGCGGCAACTTCGAGGACGGCGTCCTCGTCTCTGGCGACGAGAAGGGCGACCGGGTCTGTCCGCCCTACCAGGGGGCCGCCGGCGGGCTCGGCACGTGTGGTCCGATCCTGACCCATCGCGGCCGCGAGGTCGACCTGTTCATCACCCCGACGGGGACCCGGCCCGGCAGTGTGCTCGAGCCCGGTGACCTGTTCACGTTCAGCGGACAGGCGTGGCCGACACTCGACGTCGCCGTGAAGGTCGTGGTCACGACGCCGAGCGGAGCCGTGCACGAGTTCGCCGACCGCGCCAACGTGGTCGGGTACGTCGATCCCTCCGGCATGTCGTTCGTGGTTGATGAACCGGGCGTCTACGAGGTGCACGTCAGCGCCACCCAGGACCTGCCGGTCCCCTCGACGGGTCTGGCGCCCGACCCGGTGTTCGTCGCCGACGGGCGCACGACCATGGACGTCTACGGCTACGAGCACCCGCTGTCGGCAGTGCTTGGAGCCCAGGACTCGGCGTACCGGTTCTTCGTCGTCGAGGGCCGGGCCGAAGAGGTCATCGAGGTCGATGTCGATTCGGACGTCCTGCCGAGCGTCTTCTCGCCGACCCTGTCCGTCGGGCAGATCTCGTTCTCCTATCCGCTTCCCGACGGCGTGACCGGTGCACACGTGAGCCTCACCGCACCGGGGCTGGTGCTGGTCGATGAGGTGGTGTCGGCGATCGACGGGTCCATCGAGGTGTCGATCATCCAGGAGGAGCTCGACGAGGCCGGGTTCACGCAGATCAGGCTCGGTGCCGACACGCTGCAACTGTCGATCGCCTATGAGACCGCCGACGGCTGGGAGGCCCAGATCCTGAACCAGCGCGGCTTCTCGCCACTCGGGGGACGGGTGGGCGGCGCCGGCTGATGAATCGCCTGTTCCGACTGCTCGCTGGAACGGCCCTGCTCCTGCTGGCTGGTTGCGGGTCGGAGGCCAATGAGGCAGAGGGGGCCAGGTGGAGTTCGACCATCGTGCTGTCGGAGGACGAGGGGACGCTCTACGTGGCCAATCCCGACTCCGGGTCGGTGTCCGCTGTCGATGTCGGCGCCGGCGTGCTCCGCTGGGAGGCGCCGGTTGGTCAGGGACCGGCGGCGCTGTCGTTGGACCCGGCGGGGGAGGGGGTGTACGTGGCGGTGACCGGGTCGGACTCGGTCGTCGCCCTCGATGCGCGCCGCGGTGCCCGACTGGCCGAAGTGGTGGTTGATTGGCGTCCGGCCGGGGTCGTGGTTTCGCCGGACGGTGGTCGGCTCTTCGTTGCCTCTGCAGGCGAGGGCCTCATCATGTCCTACGGGCTTCCCGACCTGGTGTTCCACGGCGCCGTCGAAGTCGGACCCGACCCCCACGGTCTGGCGGTGAGCGCCGACGGGGCGACCCTGTACGTGACCGACCTCCGGTCCGGCGACCTCTGGATCATCGACATCGCCGAGGGGACCGTCCAGGTCGTCGTCGACACCGGCCCGGAGAACAATGCCTCCCGTCAGGTCGTGCTGCACCCGGACGGGGACCGTGCCTACCTTCCCCTGAGTCGTTCCCGGGTGGAGAGCGGCCGCCCCACGTTCGAGAACACCGTGATGCCACGGGTCGTGTCGGTCGACCTCGGGGCCCGGCGGCCGGTATTTCGCGAGTTGCTGGGGCTCGACACGATCGACCGCCCGGTCGGGCTGCCCTCGGCGGCTGCCTTCTCGCCTGACGGGCGCCTCCTCTACGTGGTCAATGCCGCCAGCGATGACCTCTCGGTGGTCGACCTCGAGGCGGGCATCGGCGTGGGGCATGCCAAGGTCGGGTCGAATCCGCGTGGGATCGTCGTGTCGGCCGACGGCCGCACCGCTTGGGTGCACAACGCCCTCTCCGACGACGTGTCCGTAGTCGACCTGACCACCCTGGAGGAGACCGCCCGCATCACGGTGACCGACAACCCGCTGCCGGAAGACGTGCTGGCCGGGAAGGTCCTGTTCCACTCGTCGGCACGTCCGGAGATGGCCCGGGACGGCTGGATCAGCTGCGCCAGCTGCCACCTCGACGGTGGCCACGACGGCCGGACCTGGGTGCTCGCCGACGGTCCGAGGAACACGACCCCGATCCGTGGGCTCGGGTCGACCTTCCCGTTCCACTGGTCCGGGGACCGGGTCGATGTTTTCGACTTCCAGACAACGGTTCGCGAAGTTCAGTTCGGCACCGGGCTCTCCGAGGAGGAGAACGCCCACTTGGCCGCTTTCCTCGCCCATGGGGAGGTGCCGGCCAGCCCGTACCCGGTCGATTCGGCGACGAAGCGGGGGGAACAGGTGTTCACCGAATCCGGTTGCGCCACCTGCCATGCAGGAGGAGCCTTCACCGACGGCCTGACACACGACGTCGGGACCGGTGGCGCTGTTGGCGAGCAGCGGGGACCAGAGTTCGACACCCCGACCCTGCTGGGCCTCTACGACACGGCGCCGTACCTGCACGACGGAAGGGCACCGACGCTTCGCTCGGTCTTTGCGGGAGGCGACGGTCCGCACGCCGCCCCGGAGGGCGCCATCGACGACCTTGTGTCCTACCTCCGGACGCTGCCGCAGGGCTGACTACGACGGTTAGGCGGTGAAGCTGGCCACCGGGTCGCCCCAGAGGGAGACGTCGGGGGTGATACCGAGGCCCGGGCCGGGCGGCAGGTTGATCCAACCGCCGTCGATCCGGATGCCGTGTTCGTCGTCGTAGTGGCCGGCTACGTACGGCTGGGCGATCCAGGTCCCCTCGAAGTTGTCGGGCTCGACGGTGGCGCCGACATGGAGGCTGGCTGCGGCAACGATGTCACCGCCCCAGGTGTCGTCGACGGTGTGCGGCCGTCGGTGCGCCGCACAGACGTCGCGGACGGCACGCATGGCGCTGATGCCCCCGACACGGCTGACCTTCATGCCGAATCCGTCGGCGACGCCGGTGCCGATGGCGGTCACGACCGTGGCAAGGTCGGTGGCCGACTCGTCCAGGTAGAGCGGATGGGCGATCCTGCCGACGAGCGAGGCGTTTTCGGCATACGACCCGCAGGGCTGTTCGAGGACCATGGGGAGGTCGCGAAGCGCCTGGGATGCCTGGATGGCCTCGCGGGTCCGCCAGCCCTTGTTGGCGTCGGCGGCCAGGCGCACCCCCGGTCGGAGCGTGGCGGCCACGGCCCGTAGGGCCTCGATGTCCTCCTCGACGGACCTTCCGCCCACCTTGACCTGGAGGCGTGGAAAGCCCTCGGCCTGGCGACGCTCGGCGTCCTCGGCGGCGTCTTCGGGTGAGGCCAGGAGGATCCCGTGGTACGAGGGAACCCGCTCCCGCACGGCGCCACCGAGCAGGTCGCAGACCCGCATCCCGAGTGCCTTGCCTGTGGCGTCCCAACAGGCGACGTCGACGGCAGCCTTGGCGTAGAGGTGTCCCATGAGGTGGGCGTCCATCGCGGCGTTGACCCTGCCGATCTGGATCGGATCGAGGCCGAGAAGGCAGGGTGCCAGTTCGACGAGCGCCGCCCTGGCACCGAGGGCGTGCTGTGGCTGGTAGGTGCTCCCCAGTGGGCATGTCTCGCCGAAGGCGACTGTGCCGTCATCGCAGACCAGCATGACGATGGTGGTGTCGAGGTGCCAGACGTCCTGGAGTGCCATCCGGTACGGGGGGTCCTGGACCGGCAGGTCGTGTTGGAAGACGTGGATCTCGACGATCTTCACCCGGTGCCCCCTCCTCGGTCGTACGGCGGAGGGGAACCTAGCCGGGCTTCACCCGATCGGGGTCAGGCGGTTCCGCTCTGGAGGTGGGCCCTACGGGCCTTGCGGTTGGGGCCGCCGGTGGATCCGTTGGAGCGCGTACGGGGCTTGCCGCCGCCGTTGCCGTTGCGCGAGCGGTTCTCGGAGTTGCCGCTGCCGTTGGACGACCGGTTCGAGGAGTTGCCGCCGTTGCCGTTGCGCGACCGGTTTGAGGAGTTGCCGCCGCTGGAGCGCGTCCGGGGCTTGCCGTTGCGGGAACGGTTCGAGGAGTTGCCGCCACCGTCGCGCCGGTCCGACTGCTCCGAATCGTTGCGATCACGGTCCTGCGACGACTGGGAACGGGATCGGCCGTTGCGGTTGCCCTGGCCGCCGCGGCTTCCCTGACCACGACGATCCCGATCGCCGTTGCGGTTGCGGTTGCGTTGCCCGCGCTCCTCGCTCTGTCTGTGCTCCGGCGCAACGTAGGCAACGGCCCTGGCCGCAGTGGCCGGGCTCGGCACCGACTCGAGGAGCACCTCGGCGTCGGGTTCGCCGACCGGCTCGTCGAGTCCGATCTCGCGCTGTATCCGCTGGGCGTCCTTGACCTGTTCGGGGGTGAGCAGCGAGATGACGACGCCGCTTCGTCCGGCCCGGGCCGTACGGCCGGAGCGGTGAATGTAGGCCTTGTGGTCCTCGGGCGGATCGAAGTGGAAGACCGCCGCCACGTCGTCGACGTGGATGCCCCGTGCGGCCACGTCGGTGGCGACGAGGGCGTGGACCTTGCCGTTGATGAAGTCGGACAGCGCTCGCGTGCGCTGGGACTGGCTACGGCCGCCGTGGATGGCGGCGGTGCGGATGCCGGCCTTGTCGAGTTGACGGGCCAGGCGGTCCGAACCGTGGCGGGTTCGACAGAACACGATGGCGGGCCAGGCCGTGCCGACCGCCTCGGCGAGCACGCCGGTGCGCTCTGCCCGTGGGACCTTCCAGAAGAGGTGTCGGGCGGCGGTGATGTCGGGGGTGTCCTCGCCGACCTCGTGGTGGACGGGGTCGCGCTGGTGGTCGCGGGTGAGTTTGGCGACGTCACCGTCGAGGGTCGCCGAGAACAGCAAGGTCTGGCGATCGGAGGACGTCTGCTCGAGCAGTCGACGGACTGCGGGCATGAAGCCCATGTCGGCCATACGGTCGGCCTCGTCGAGGACGACGTGGTCGACGGCGCGGAGGTCGACGAGACCCTGCTCGATGAGGTCCTCGAGGCGGCCCGGGCAGGCCACGAGGATGTCGACGCCTTTGCGGAGCGCAGCGATCTGGGGCCCGTAGCCGACGCCTCCGTAGACGACGCCGATGCGGACCTGGCCGGCGAAGCTGCGGATCTCCTCATGGATCTGCTCGGCCAACTCGCGGGTCGGGGCCAGGATCAGCGCCCTGGGCATCTTCGGTTTGGCCCGCTCGACGTTGATGGCGATCGGGATGCCGAAGGCGAGCGTCTTGCCGGAGCCGGTGGGAGCCCGTCCACACACATCTCGGCCGGCGAGGGCGTCGGTGATGGTGGCGGCCTGGATGGCGAAGGGCTGGGTGATGCCATTGCGGGCGAGCGCCCTGCAGATGGTGTCGGGGACGCCCAACTGGGCGAAGGTGATGGTCATTGCTCTCCTCGGCCGCGTGTCGGCCGTTTGCATGGGTTCGTGTCGCCTCGGCGCGTCTGCAGAGGTCGGTATTCGTTCGGGGTGGTTCACGATGACCGGAAGAACCAATGCCCGTCTGCGAACCCACTGGAGGGAAATTCCCACCGGAGTGCCCCCAAGGGTATCGGCAACCGGGGCCCGGGACACCGGCTGTGTCGAAGGGCACGTCCGACCGGCCACAGACGGTCGGCAAGGACGGGTCGAAACGCCCGCATCCGATGGACGTCGGGAATCGTTCCCCGGAGGGCAAGCGCCCTACACTCCGCGCCATGAGCGACCTGAGCACCCGGTCATCGCAGCTCCCTCAGGGCCTCGCTGACGACCTGGCGGCCTGCCGTGCTCCCGCCGGCGAGGCGGCCACGCTTCCGCCTGCCTGCTACGCCGACCCGGAGGTCCACGCCCTCGAGGAGGCGGCGATCTTTCGTCGGGGGTGGATCGGCGTCGGCCGCTCCGACACCTGGTCGGCGAACGGGGACTACCGGACGTTCGAACTCGGCGGGGTCCCGATCATCGTCGTGCGCGACGACGACGGCCGGCTGCGGGCCTACGGCAACTCCTGCAGTCACCGCTCCTCCCGGATCCTGGAGGGGGAGGGCACCTGTGCACGGATGCGCTGCCGCTTCCACTTCTGGACCTATGGGCTGGACGGCCGCCTGATCGGAGCGCCGAGCATGCAGCGCACGCCGGGCTTCGACACCGCCGAGCACGGCCTCACCGAGTTCGCCCTGTCGGAGAGGCACGGTTTCGCACTGGTGAGCCTCGAGGAAGAGCCGCCTGCGATCGACGACTGGCTCGGCGACTTCGGTGACCTGCACGCCGACTGGCCGTTGTCCGACGTGGTCACGACCCGCCGGCGGGAGTTCACCGTCGACTGCAATTGGAAGGCCTTCGCCGAAGTCTTCAACGAGTACTACCACCTGCCCTACGTTCACCCGGACAGCATCGACGGCACCTATGACGAGCCGGACGACCCCGAGCAGGTGGACGGCGCCTACGCCAGCCACTTTGGGACCACGGTCGGTACCGGCGGCCTGCTCGACGCCACCCAGGACCAGGCGCTGCCGGCGATCCCTGGGCTCACGGGCAGGCCCACCACCGGCGTGCGCTACTCGTGGCTGTTCCCCAACCTCATGGTGGCCCTCGGTCGCGAGGCGCTCTGGATGTACGAGGTGTACCCGGATGGCCCCGATCGCTGCCGCTGTGCCCAGGTGGTCTGCTTCCCGCAGGCGACCATCGACGCCGAGGGTTTCGAGGACAGCGTCGTCGACTACTACGAACGCTTCGACACGGCGCTCGGCGAGGACATCCCGATGCTGGTCCAGCAGCACGCCGGGCAGAGGTCACCCTTCGCCCGGCAGGGCCGCTTCTCCTACCTCGAGTCCAACGTCGCGGCCTTCGCCGACTGGTATGCCGGCCAACTCCTCACAGTCCACTGAACGGGTTCGTCGGCGCCGGGCGGCTCGAGGACTTCGGCCCACCCCGCGACGGAACACCGACCTCCATGCACCTGCGTTCCGAGCAGTGATGGTCATCTCCGGAGCGTCCGGGAACCGGTGAAGGTCGACTTCGGCGTCCATGGCCATCTGGCCGATGTCCCGGACCGGGCACGAGCCCTCGAGGCGGCCGGCGTCGACGGTGTCTTCACCTTCGAGGCCAGCAGCGACGTCTTCCTGCCCCTGGCGCTGGTGGCCGAACACACGAACCTTTTCTGCTATTCGAACGTGGCGTTGGCGCTCCCGCGTAGTCCGATGCACCTCGCCTACCTCGGCCACGACCTGCAGCGGTTGTCCGAGGGTCGTACGGCGCTCGGGTTGGGCAGCCAGATCCGCCCCCACATCGAGAAGCGCTTCTCGGCCCGCTGGGACCGTCCGGTCGGGCAGATGCGCGAGGTCATCGAGTCGATCCGTGCCATCCACCACTGCTGGAAGTCGGGAGAGCAACTCGACTACAGGGGCGAGCACTACACGTTCACGCTGATGACACCGATGTTCGTCCCGCAGCCGCATGCCTGGGATCCACCACCGATCTGGTTGGGTGCCCTCGGTCCGCAGATGACACGTCTCGCCGGCGAGGTGGCCGACGGCATCCTCGTCCATCCGTTCCACACCCGCCGGTTCCTCGAGGAAGTGACGATTCCCCGCCTCGAGGACGGAATCGAGGCCGTGGGCCGATCCCGGGACGACGTGGTGGTGATCCCCACGGTGCTCACCTGCGCCTACCGCAATGAGGAGGAACGGGAACGGGCCCTCCGGGGCGTCCGGATGAACCTGGCGTTCTACGGTTCGACCCCCGCCTACCGGGCCACCCTCGAGATGCACGGCTGGGGCGAGATCCAGGCGGAACTGAACCGGCTGACCAAGGAGGGGCGCTGGGACGAGATCCCCGCCTGCATCGATGACGAGGTGCTGCACACGATCGCCGTGGTCGGCACGCCGGTCGAGATCGGCCGCGAGATGGCAGTTCGCTACAGGGACGTTGCCGCACGGGTCGGCCTGTCGATGCCCTATCAACACGGAGACGACCTGCTCGCCGAGGTCGTCTCGGAAATCAGGGTCGCGAGTTCCTGATCTTTGCCGGCACCGGCATTGTGAGTCGGCCACCCTTGGCACATAGGGTGCCGCGTTTCGACGATGACCCCAGGCGAGAGTTGGTTCGACGGTGCCCCCCCAGTTGAGTCGGATCCAGGGCTTTCTCGTTGTTCTGGGTGCCGGGACGATGTTCAGCTTCGGTCCGCTGACGTTTCGCGCCGTGGTCGAGGCAGATGAATGGCAGTACCTGTTTCACCGGGCCTTCTGGACCGGCGTTGTTGCCGCCCTGGTGATCGCCCTCGGCGGGCGGAATCCGGTACGGGCGATCCGGGCGGCCGGCGGTCGTCAGCTGGTCGCAGGCCTGCTGCTCGGCACCTTGTTCGGAATTTTCGTCGTGGCCCTCAGTCGGGTTACGGCCGCATTCATCCTCCTGTTGCAGTGCACCAGCCCTTTCTATGCGGCTCTGATGGCGCGCCTGTTTCTCGGCGAGAAGGTCAGCCGCCGGACCTTCCTGGCGATGTCCGTTGCAGCAGCCGGGGTCCTGGTGATGGTGGGAGGCAATGTCGGTGGCGGTGACCCGCTCGGTATCGGCCTGGCGCTGATCCTTCCGGTGTGCCTGGGGGCCTACACGGTTCTGGTGCGTAGTTCGCCGGCTGAGGATCCGGGTGCCCCGACCGTTGTGGCAGGCTTCTTCGCTGCCACCGTGGCGGGACTGATCTCGCTGTTCGGGCCCGGCCTCGCCCTGCCGGCCAGGGACGTCCTGATGGGATTCGTCGGTGGCGGGTTGCTTCTGGGCCTCGGCGTCCCCATGTGGAACTACGCACACCGGTTCGTCCCGGTGGCAGAAGTGAACCTCCTTCTCATCACCGAGGTCGTCCTCGCTCCCGTGTGGCTCTGGATCTGGCCGGGGGAGCGACCCAGCACCACGACGCTCATCGGTGGCGGTATCGCACTGGCAGCGGTGACCTGGCTGACCGTCGTCACGGCACGGGCCGGCGAGATGGAACGGGCGCCCCGACGGATCGGACTCCATGCCGGTGCGGCACCGGGCTACCGTCGCTTCGTCAGCCAGCGGAATGGCGGCCGGTAGCGTCACGGCATGGCTGGACCCTGGTCGATGCTGCGCCGCCTCTTGGGTGGGATGGTCCGTGAGGGCAGGAAGTTGGAGCACCGGCTCGCGGCGATCGGCCCCGACGACCGACCTGCCCGTCGCTTCGGCAGCTTCGGCTCGGGGACCTGCATCAGTTGGCCGACCGGCTACCTGTTCGGAGAACGCTGGATCCACCTCGGCGAGGACACCCTGGTCGGATCGCACGTGACTCTGTCGGCGGGGATGGTCCCGGGCCAGCAGATGGTGACGGATCCGGTGGTGCGCATCGGCGATCGCTGCCTGATCGGCCGGGGGTCGGCCATCGTCGGCCACCTGTCGATCGACATCGGCGACGACGTGTTCACCGGAATGAACGTCTACATCACCGACCAGAACCACGGCTATGAGGACCTCGACATGCCGATCGGCACGCAGTTGCCGTCGGAGGACCCGGTCGTGATCGGGGCGGACAGCTGGATCGGTTCGGGGGCCGTGATCCTGCCCGGGGCGCGGATCGGGCGCCACGTGGTCGTGGGGGCGAACTCCGTCGTGCGGGGCGAAATCCCCGACTATTCGGTCGTCGTCGGATCCCCCGGGCGGGTCGTGCGTCGCCATGACGGCACCGCCTGGCGGCGTGGGGGGGAGGCCACGTGAGCCTCGATGTCCTGATCCGCCGGCCGTCCCCATCGTCGACCGGGTGGTTTCCTCTGGACGTCCGGAGCGAGAACCAGTCCGTGGACGCCAGGATTTCCCCTTGCGACTCGGGAGGAATTCGATTAGAAACGCAATCAGTGAGCGGGTGGTTCGCCGCCGGTTCACTCGGGGAAGGACGATAGTTGGGGAAGCCTTCGGGCCAACCGGCCTCGCAGCCTCAGGGCAGTGAGCGTTCGACTCCGGGTTCGACCCCCTTCGGGGGGTCGTTCCGCGTAGCGGGGGCGTTTCGGCTTGACGGATGAGGAAGCCCGGCCTGGCGAGACCGTGGCTACGGCCAGCGGCGCAATCCGTGGAATCATCCCATCCTCATGGGAGACATGGATCGGAACAGACGGGTTGTCGCCGACTACTGGGACGCGCACTTCGAGCGCGACTGGGAGCGCATGGCGGAGTTCTTCACCGAGGACTGCCACTACACCGACGTGGGAGTCGACTCCACCGGCGCCACGGGGCCCGAAGAGATCATCCTCCGCCTCCGACTCGGCATCGAACCACTGTCGGAGTACCTGCACGTCCCGAAGCACGTGGTCGCCGAAGGAGACCTGGTGGTGACCGAGCACGTGGAGATCTGGGGGTTCCGCACCGGTGAGCGGATCGAGCATCCCTTCACCTCCGTCATGGAGGTCACCGACGGCCGCATCAGACGCTGGCACGACTACTCGCACCTCGGCAACCTGATCGACAATGCGCCACAGTGGTGGCTGGGGCACATCGCCGGGGGCTGGAAGGCAACCTGAAGGGTAGGTTCGCTCCGTGCACGAGGCGACGTTGCTGACCGGCGGGCCGATCCACACGGTTGCCGGCAGCGGGACCGGCGGAGACTGCGAGGCGGTGCTGGTCGTCGACGACCGCATCGCCGCTGTCGGATCACGTGAAGAGTGCGAGGCGGCGGCGCCCTGGGCGCCGTCGGTGGTCGACCTTGCGGGGGCGACGCTGCTGCCCGGCTTCGTGGATGCCCACACCCATCCGCTCATGCTCGGGCAGTGCGCCTCGTGGGCCGACCTCACTGGGGCGGCCAGCATCGACGAGGTCGTGAAACTGCTCCGCGAGCACGAGGGGACGCTCGACGGGGAACCGATCCGTGGCTTCGGTTACGACCACCACCGCCTCGGGAACGACGACCAGCATCCGACAGCCGACGACCTGGACCGGGTGTCGTCGAATCGGCCGGTCGAGATCATGCACTCGAGTGGCCACGGCTACGTGGTCAACCACGCCTCGCTGCGGACGGCAGGCATCGATGCCACGACGGAGACACCCAACGGAGGGCGCATCGACCGGGACGAGGCGGGGAACCCGGTCGGACTGGTCTTCGACGCCGCCTGTGACCTGCTCACCGGACCCGATGGTGTGAAGGTCCGCAACCACGGACCGAACTTCCACCTGCCGGAGTCATCGGAGGTCCTCGACCGGATGCTCGACCTCGGCCAGCGACTCATCGTGGGTGCCGGCATCACCTCGGTGGGCGACTGCCAGGTTTCCGAACGGGAGATGGACAACTGGTTGCGGGCACGTGACAACGGCCGCCTCCGGCTGAGGGCGACCCTGATGGTGCTGTCCAGCCACCTTGGCCACCTGGCTGCACTGGGCCTGTCCTCGCATCTGGGCGACGAGCGACTGCGCCTCGGAGGCGTGAAGTTGTACGCCGACGGCGCACTGACCGGTGGCACCGCCTACGTGCCCTGTGGTTGTGCCGTGAACCACCGGGACGGCTACCTGTTCCACGACCCTGAGGAATACGAGGGACTCCTCGTCGCCGCCCACGAGTTGGGCCTCCAGACCGCCACGCACGCTCAGGGGCCCATCCCGATCCAGATGGTCATCGACGCCGTGGGCGAGGCACAGCGCAGGAGCCCCCGTCCCGACGTCAGACACCGGATCGAGCACTGCGGGTTCCCGAGCGACGAGCAGATTGCAGCCATCGCTGCCGCCGGGATCGTCCCCGTGCCGCAACCGACCCAGGTGCACCTCTACGTCGAGGGTGCCTTGCGTGACTACGGCGAGATCGCCGAGCGCATGTACCCGTCCGGTCTCTTTGCCGATGCGGGAGTGCCGGTGGTCCTGTCCTCGGACACGCCGGTCACGATGCCCGACGTGTTCACATCTATGTGGGCGGCGGTTACGCGTCGGACCTCGGCGGGCCGGGTCGTCGGGCCGGAGTGCGCCATCGACCGGATTACGGCGCTGCGGGGCTACACGATCGAGGGCGCCAGGGCGTTGCACCGGGAGCATCTGGTGGGCTCGCTAGAGCCGGGCAAGTTGGCGGACCTAGTCATCGTGGATCGGGACCCGATGTCCGTCGAGATCGACGATCTGCCCGAACTCCGGGTCGAACAGGCCTGGGTCGGAGGGCGGCCGGCCTGAGGCCGGCTCAGGCGGCGAACTCCTGGACCAGGCGGGCGATGTGCGCGGGGCCGATCTCGCAACAGCCCCCCACGATGTCGGCGCCCATGGCGACCCACCCGCGGGCGGCCTCGGCGTAGCGCTGGGCGCCCATGTCGGTGCGTCCTTCGGGCAGGGCATGGCCGTCCCGGCCCTTCCAGCCGACGGGCATCCCGTGGAAGGCGTTGGCGTAGGCGCCAATTGGCAGGTCGGTGGCCGCACGGAGGTAGGGGAGTGCCTCGCTGGTCTGCTCGGGCGGACAGCAGTTGAGGAGGAAGGCGTCGGCGTCGATGGAGTCGACGGCTTCGTCAAATGGGGTGCCGTCGAGGAGGTGTGGGCCGGTCGCTCCCTGGAGGGTGAACGCCACCCAGACCGGTAGGCCCGACTCCCGGGCGGCGTCGGCGGCGGCACGGGCCTCGAAGCAGGCTCCCATGGTCTCGCAGAGGAAGAGGTCGGCGCTGTCCGCCAACTGGTCGACCATCACGGCGTATTCGGCGCGCAGTTCCTCGTAGGTGCCGTCAGGGTTCGGGCAGTAGCTGCCCCGCATCGGTGGGAGCGAGGCGGCGACCAGTACGAGGCGCTCGGAGGCGTCGGCTGCCCCGCGGGCCAGGTGCCCGGAGAGGCGGGTGAGCTCGTCGGCTCGGTCCCCGAGCCCATGTGGGTGGAGCCGGTCGGCGAATGTCGAGTAACTGTTGGTCGTGAGGATGTCGCAGCCGGCCTCCACGTAGTCGGCATGGACGCCTGCGACCAGGTCGGGGTCCTCCAGCATCGCCCAGGCCGACCAGAGCTTCGGTGACCGTGGGGCGCCGCGGTGGATCAATTCCTGTCCCATGCCGCCGTCGAGGATCGTGGGTGGGGTCATCGTTACTCCCATGGTCGTGTGGGCTTCGCAGCCCTCAGAAGAAGGTTCGGTTGCGCTCGACGAGCGGTGGGTCGACGCCTCGTTGCCACAGGCGTGCGCCGATGAGCCGCCAGATCATCCACAGGAATCCGGCGAACAGGATTCCGCCCAACGTGGTCCGCCACACGACCTCGAGGGCTCCGGCGTCGGAGAGGTCGTTGTACGACGTGAGGTAGGAGGGGCCGTTCCACAGGGGCTGGAAGGGGGTGCGGGCGCCGAAGCGGGCGTAGAGGAACCAGGACACCATTCTGCCGGCACCGTAGAAGCACAGGCCCCGGTAGAGGGTGAGCAGGCCCCGTTCGCCGAGTCGGGTCCGGCGGTGCAGCCAGGCCCAGGCCCGAGGGTCGGCTGGGACTATCGTCGTCCGGAAGTAGTCGGCTGTGAGCGTCCGGCGGGCGACCAGGATGAGCACGACTAGCCAGAACAGGTCCCATATGCCGCCGAGGCTGCTGTAGTAGGCGGCGGCATCGCCGTAGGGCCCCTCCGAGGCGGCGTGGCGCCACATGCTGATGGTGACCGGCTCGGTCGAGAACGGGAAGAACGGCATGACGCCGGCGGTGTCGGCCACGTCGGTGAAGACGTGCGCCCACTGCCCGATGAGGATTCCGAGCGACCAGCTGCGGCTTCGGGTGGCCCACAGGACGAGCAGGGCGAACGCCACACCGAAGATGAGGGAGTGGCTGAAGCCGACGCCCGGCCAGCCCCGGTGGAACATGGCTGGGTCGTCGGAGCGGTAGACGAAGGACTTGGTGAACAGGTCCGGGGAGAGGGTGCCGATGGCCAGGCCGAGGAACGAGATTTTGACGCCGGCGTGCTTCTGGATGAAATAGTTCTCGAACTCGTGGGCGGCCCAACTCACCGGCTGTTCCTTCCGCTCAGGGCCTGGGGGATCAGAATCAGGACGAAGAGCGGGAACAGGGGTCCGATGATCCAGTTCAGGACGAGGCCTTTGGTCCAGTAGCCGAGGGCGACGTAGACGACGAAGGCGGCAGCCCAGGCAAGCGCCTCACGGCTTGGGGAGTCAGGCATCGGTGCTGTCCGTGGCCTTGGTGGGCCCCAGTATGCGGTCTGGGTCGAGTCGCATGGAACGGAGGAACGACTCGGTGTCATGCCGGATGGCCTCCCGGCGCTCGTCGGTTTCCGGCCCGAATCGGAGGCGGCGCAGCCCGACTCTGCCGACGGCGAGAATTCCGACACCGTTCATGAACAGGGCTTCGGCGCTAGTCATACAACTCACGCACATAGCGGGCCCGTTCCTGTAGAGGGAGTGTCGGCGGGGTTACGTGCTGGGACCTCAACGGAGGCGCAGGTCGACGACGACAGCCCAGTGGTCGGTGGGGAGGCGCCCGTTCCGGACGGCGACGGTAGCAGCAGACACGCTCCAGGGCGGACCCACGAGTACGTGGTCGATGCGCGGTCCGTCCGCACGGCCGGTGAAGTCATGGTTGGTGCCGGGAGCATCCGACGGGCAGGTGTCGCGGAAGCCGACGGCCAGCAGGGGTGAGAGTTCCGGTGCCTCGATGGAGGCGTTCAGGTCCCCGACGAGGACCGGGGTGGTCCAGTCGCTCGACCAGTCGGCGAGTAGTTCCGCCGACCGGAGGCGCCGGCCGTCGTCGGATGCGTCGAGGTGCGTGTTGGCAAGCGTGAAGGTGTGGCCGGTGGTCCGATCGTGCAGGGTGGCGGTCGTGGCGATTCGGGGGAAGCGTGCGCCGGGCTGGCGCGACCCGGGCATGTTCGGTGTGTCGGAAAGCCAGAGTGTCGACGAGTCGAGGACCTCAATCCGGTCCCGGCGGATGAACACCGGAACGTGCTCGCTCTTCCTTCGGCGATTCCGGCCGTCGCCGATCACCTGATGGCCATCGAGACCACGGGAGATGGTTCGGATCTGGAAGGTGTACGCCTCCTGGAGCGCGAGGACGTCGGCATCGAGGGAGCAGAGGTAGTCGACCAGGCGGCGCCACCGGAAGGGCCAACTGTCCATACCATCGAACGCCCGCCCGTTGCGGATGTTGCAGGTGACGATGCGCAGTGTGTCGGCCATCGGCTCCGACGGTAGCCGGGAGTCGGCTACTGGTTTCAGCGGACTGAGACGAGGGCTATGTCGGTGGTGTTTCCGGAGGTCGTGGTGAGGTCCGGCCGGTATGTGTAGCCCTGGGGGTGGGCGAAGTCGACCAGACCGCCGGGTTCGTCGAGACGGTGTTCGAGCAGGTGCCGGACCAGCACCCCCTTGAGCAGCTTGTTCCAGTGGGAGACGGCGACGAGAGTGCGGTCGCCGTTCTTCTCGACATCGTCGAGGAACCGGGCCCGGATTCGGTGGCCGGCGATCGTCGGATCCCAGGCGACGGCGTGTTCGTTGGGCAACAGGTCCCAGACAGTTCCGGAGGCGGCCGCGCTGAGGGCGTTCGTGAGGTGCGGTTTCCAGCAGCGGGACGGCTTGCCCAGATCAGGCAGGGCAGCACCCATCTTGAGTTTGTAGTCGGGGATCGGGTCCGTCGGGCGGACGGCGCCCCACAGTCCCGAGAAGATCACGACCTGTTCGTCGAGGCGCTTGCGCAGGCGGGCGGGTAGGGAGTCGGCGTCGAGGGCATCGTAGAGCACTCCGGTGTAGCGCTCGATGGCGGGCAGGGTCGGGGAGGTGTCGACACGGCGATTGGCGATGGTGGCCCTGTCGACGTTTGCTGCCCCGACGCCCAGCAGCTTTGCCCTGGTCTCGAGTGGGGCGCCCATGGCATCCTCCAGCGCCGCGATCACCTCACGGCGAGCGTCGTCCAGTTCGGCAAATGACTGCCCGGCCTCGTGCCACGGGACGCCGGCACCTCCGGGGGCCTTCTTCTCGGAGGGCGGCAGCAGGATCAGCGGCGGCAAGTCGGTCGTATCGAATCCAGGTAGCAGGCGTGTAGGTCAGACACCGGTTGCCGGCGGCATCTGCTCGAGCATGGCGGCCATCTGGGCTTGCACCTTCTCGACGGCCTTCCGGGGTCGGATCATGACCTTGAACTCGGTGATCAGGCCATCGTCGTCACAGGTGATGATGTCGACGCCGTTGACCGAGACACCGTCCATGGTCGTCTCGAACTCGAGGACGGCGTGGTTCCCGTCGAGGACGCGCTTCGTGTAGCGAAAGCCCGAGGGGCCGTCGGTCGAGTCCGTGGCGTCGGCCCCGTCGCCGGGGAAGACCTGGTAGGCGGCCCGGAGGTAGAGGGCCGTCAGGTCGCGGCCCTCCATGGGACGAAACAGCACTGGCGACCAGAAGACGCAGTCCTCGTGGAGGAGGTCCTCGAACGCCGACTCGCCGCGCAGCGCCTCGTGCCAGCGCTCGATGGTCGCCCTGATCATCGTGATTGGGCCGAGAGGTGCCTAGATGGCGCAGGCCATGTCGGCGCCGCAGCACATCGGGGACTTGATCTTTCCGTGGTCGTTCGGGCAGCGGGAGACCTGCACCGTCGAGCCGTCGTCCTTCGTGAGCGCGTCATTCACCAGTGGGGCGTCGCAGGCGCCACAGGTGGCGTTGACCGACATCCCGCAGGAGGCGCATTCGTAGGTGGCCATCAAGGTTCCCTTCGTCGCAGTGGCTGGGCGTGGATCCTTCCATACACGGATCTGTCCAGCGAGGATCCGGGTACCCCCGGTCGCCAGGTCGGGTCAGGCGTCGCGGTCGTCGAGGTAGGCGACCTCGAGCCCACTGGCCAGAATCGGGCCGAGCACGTCGAGTAGGCCGGTTTCGATTCGCCAGGCCAGGTAGGCCTCGTGGTGCGCCCGTGTGGCGAACTTCTCCCACAGCACGATGGTGTCGGGGTTGTCTGCATCGGCATAGGCCTCGACCGATTCGCAGCCGTCGAACGCCCGGGTGTCGACGAGGGCCTCTCCGAGGATCGCCACGAGGTTCGCCCCCTGACCTTCGTTGCAACGGAATGCAACATGGACGGTCTGGGACATGGGGTCCGCCTTTCGTCTGGGCATGTCCCGGTCGGGCCTGCCTCGTGGACCAGCAGAGCAGGTGGGGTTTGCTCTCGTCAAATGGGGGAGTGGAAGGCGGGTGGGTGAAGTTGCCGCTCAGGCCTCGTTGAGCCAGGGCGTGTGGAGGTGGCCCTGTCGCCTGAGGGTCGCCTCGCATCACCCCGCGAGAGTGAGCTCCGCCTCATGCGGCACCTCGAAGAGGAGGCTGCAGCAGGTGAGGGCGCCTTCGGCCTTTGCCAGTTCCGAGGCTTCGACGGGGTGCACGTCGAAGCCTGCGGACGAGAGTCGTTCGCCGGTCCGGGGGAAGTCGGCTGCGAAGAGGACTGCGTCACCGACTCGTACGACGTTGGCGGCCCTGGGCTCTGCCGGGTCGACCGGGATGCAGACCAGGTCGGGGAAGGCGCCGGCGTCGACCCATTCGGGGTTGATGAGGAGCGTGTCGTCCGAGACCGCTGTGGCCGCCGACTTGAGGTGGAGGCAGCCGCGGAACCGGGCCTCGGACACCCGGTAGCCGTGGTCGGTGACGATCGCCCGCAGTTGATCCACCGCCTCGGCGTTGCTGCGGGTGGAGAGGCCGACGTGGATGCTCTTCCCGGCGACCAGCACGTCGCCGCCGTCGAGGATTCCCGGTTCACGGATGTGGGCGAGGCGACGGTGCGGTTCGAGTGCCCTCTCGATCGAGGACCGTTCACCACGTCGGGACAGCGCCCCCGGCCTCGTGATGATGGCGACCTCGTCGAGCACGACAGCGATGTCCTCGACGAAGACAGAGTCCGGGAAGCCGGATTCTTCGTCGAGGTGCTCGACCCGGCACCCGAGGTCTTCGAGCACCCGTTCGTAGAGGGTGTGCTGGGTCCTTGCTGCGTCGACGTCGATCGGTTCCCGTTCGAGGTGGGTCAGTTCACAATGCCCGATGTTCAGACTGACGCCCCGGGTGACAGCGATAAGCATCCGGTTGACCGTAACCGCCGCTTTGGCAACCGGCCATCCAGCCGAGGAGTCGTCAGGTCACCGCTGCCGGTCTCGGCTCCGACGCAATCCGTAGCGACCACTATCCACGACGAGTTCCAGTTCTGTGGCGCCTGCCGAAACATCGATGGGAACACGACTGCGATCCGGTCGCAGTAGTTCCCACCCGACGTCAGGGGGTAATCCGCTGACCTGTACCTGGGTGCGGGTGTTCGCCACCGATCCGTTCTGGGGATGGGCGGCGAGGTGGAGCATGGCGCCATCCCATCTGGCTTCACTCAGAGCGACGCGAGGGAAGTCGACTCCGCTGACCGTCGGTTCTTCGAACTTGTCGAGGTTGGGAGCGTTGAAGATCCTGCTCCAGGCACCCGGTTCGCAGACCCAGCCGGCCATGGCTCTGGCGTTGAGTTGGCCCCTCGGGTAGGGCTCGTCGAACCCGAACCGGAATGCGAATTCACCGAGTTCCCGATCCCATGTCGGCTGGAACGACTCGTCGAGGTGTTCCCAGAGCCTTGACTTCACTTCTTGGTCGGCGAACTCACCGGTGTGCCAGGCAAGTATCACCGACCAGTTCGGGTCCTCCAATCCGGCCAGTTGGTTGCCGCCGAGAAGCCCGATCATCGTGGCAGCGAGGGTCCATGCGCTTTCGGCGACTTCGCGCTTTTGGGGTGCGAGGTACCAGACGGGGGCGATCAGACCCATGGGGCTTGCAAGGTGTTCGTCGACGACTGGGTCGTAGTAGAGGTCCATGGCGACTGGTCTTCCGCCCTCCCAGGTCATGTAGTTGTCGATGGCGTGGTCCCACCACCTGTCGAACGCCTTGTGGTGCCCCGTTCCCAGGAGTTGGTCGTGAAGCCTCAGACCGAGGCCGGCACCGCTCAGTCAAAAGGGCCAGATCTTGGTGTTCTCGCAATGAACGCCGATCCATGATCTATGCCATTGGTCGGCGAGGTGCGCGGCGACCTCTGAATGGGTCCAGGTGAACGTGTGCTCACCGTCGCGGATCATCTCGAACGGCTCGTCCCACTTGGTGTCGCCGGAGACGTATCGGTGCAGTCCCATCAGCAGGCAGAAGAACCCCTTGAAGAACAACATGCCGTCAGCTGCCACGGGGTCCATCTGGACCCCGTAGGGCTCGATTCCGTTGGCCGTCCAGCCGGGGACGTCATAGTCGCCCCAGAGTTTCGGCGGGATCAGGCCTCGCCAGTTGTCGGGGTAGTTAGACCGGTCGGGGTCGGGCCCGAACTGGGTTATCCAGTCTTCTGCCG
>ERZ651768.798-NODE-798-length-23315-cov-4.343876_pt1 | contig 23315 bp, 20 predicted proteins | sample MGYA00514754_ERZ651768 | MGnify/ENA metagenome assembly ERZ651768
AAACAGACTTCGGGCCTGTGGTATATTAACTAGTAACCGACTTTATCCAGCCCACAATTAAATCCATAGCTTCTTTATTGAATGTTTCTTCGATAACTCCATATTCATCAATTGTGCCCGATTCACAGGTTTGAAATAAATGGTTCAGGTTTTCTAGTTCATGAATTTCAACATTTGTGTTTCCACCCGCATCTAAGGCGGCTTTTATTTCTGACAGATTTTCTTTTGGCGGCACCTGCAGATCCTTTTCACCATTGATTGCCAGCGCTGGAACCACCACTTTTTCCAAAATAGGCCGGGGATCAAGCGTAAGAAATGTTCGCATCCAGGGGGATAATATAGCTTTTAACGCAGCTTCAAACGTTTTGGGATTATAACCAATTATTTTTTGATCCTGCTCCGACAATTTTGCATATGTTTCAGACACTACAGATAAATTTCTTAAAGCTTTATCATCATTTTCAATGTCAACTGCAATGTCCAGCATGGCGCCTTGGGCCGGATTATCCATACTGGCGATCAGATTTTCATCAGGGTCTTGGTATATATTAAATACCAATAGGAGTTTGATCTCCATTACATCTAGCGTGCCGGATAGTTTTTTGATCAAGATAGCATTATCGGGGATGTAACCCACCTTGGGCTTGCTGCAGCTTGTAAAAATAAACCCAACGATTAATAATATTGAATAGAGTTTTTTTATGTGATTGCCACGTTTTTATTACCACTAATAACAGAACCGATTCCATAAACTTCCGCCAAATTTTTTATCGCATCTTTTACCGGATCCACATCAGCAGGATTAACAATGAACACCATCCCAATGCCCATATTGAACACCCGGTACATTTCAGTTTCATCCATATCGCCAATGGACTGCATTACATTAAACACAGGTACGCTTGGCCATAATTCTTTATGAACCTCAACACCACAACCATCTGGCAGAATGCGCGGAATATTTTCCACCAATCCACCCCCGGTAATATGGGCAATGCCTTTAATATTAATGTCTTTATCCATAACAGAAAAAACATGATTGGTATAATTAATGTGGGGTTCCAGCAATGTAAGCCCAACCGATTTTTCTAGTTCCGGAATCCTATCGTTCACACCATAACCACTGATTTCAAAGAAAAGTTTGCGAGCGAGGGAATAGCCATTTGTGTGCAGTCCATTAGATGGCAAGCCAAGCACTACATCGCCGGGCTTGATAGATTCGCCGGTAATGATTTTGTCCTTCTCGACTATACCGGTGATGATGCCAACTAGATCATGCTCTCCCGGCAAATAAGTATCGGGCATTTCAGCCATCTCACCACCAACAAGCGACACATCGATTTCTTTGCAAGCCTTCACCATGCCTGACATGATCTCTTCAACGATTTCTGGTTCCAATTTGTCATTGGCGATATAGTCGAGAAATGTCAGCGGCCGGGCACCCATGACAATGATGTCATTGGTGCAGGCACTCAACAAATCAATGCCAATTGTGTCAAATTTTCCCAGTTTGCGAGCGATAATAATCTTTGTACCCACGCCATCGATGCTCTGAACCATGACCGGATTATTATAATTTTCCAGGATAGGCTTCAGGTCGTATAGTGACCCAAAACTACCAAGCTCCGTGAGTACGTTGGATGTAAAGGTAGATTTCACCCCGTCCTTGATGAGATCTACCGCTTCATTCCCCGTATTAATATTCACGCCGGCTGATTTATAATCGATCTTAGCCATTATAATTTTTCACGCAACCCCGTTATCCATGCGTCTTGTGCTTTTTGGATTGATAGATTGATGACGCTATTAATGGTCATACATCTTGAATCTTTCGTGAATCCGATTTTAATTAGGTTAATACCGTAATGAGTGAATGTGGACAGTACCGCATCTATGTTATTCATTGATACTTCTAAAATGAATCCTCCTGTTTCAGAAAATAAAATTTTGTCCGTAGACAAATCACTACGGATTTCAATATTGCATCCGATTCCATTCCCAAATGTCATTTCAGCAATTGCAGATGCAACACCACCATCAGCGATATCGTGGCAAGACAGTACCAGTGCTTCTTCAATACAATTGGTGAGTCCAAATATTTGGTTCTTAACTTCTTTTAAATCAGGCTTTGGGATGTTGACACCCAATTCATTATAAAGACTGTAATAAACACTGCCGCCCAGCTCATCCTTTCGTTCACCAACCATGAATAGAATAGAATCAGATTTCTGGAAATACATAGGTATAGACTTATTTACATCTTTTATATGACCCAAACAACTGATGATGGGACTGGGAGGAATGGCGCCGGTTTTAGATTCATTATAAAAACTTACATTCCCTGCAATAATAGGTGTGGGTTGGTCAGGATTATTCTTTAGCGTAATGGTTTGGCAGGCATCGGCAACACCGCGGACACTTTCCACAAATTCCCACATCTGGTGAGGTTTTTCCGGGTTTCCAAAACATAAACAGTCTGTAATAGCATGGGGTGTTGTCCCTACAGCAGCCACGTTGCGCATGGCTTCCACTACGGCATTTACACCGCCCCAGTAAGGACTGATGAGCCCGTGTCGCGGGTTATGATCGGTGGACAACGCAATGCCAACATTGCGGATCTCCGGCGGATATTTTTCAGAATTGAAAGGGGCTAAAACCCCAGCATCCGCCATGCCTGTTTCAATATGGGTCCGACCTTGGACCTGTTTGTCGTATTGTTCAAATACTGGTTCCCGGCTGGCCATATTTTCATGGGAAAGGATGTTCAATAATACCTGGTTATAGTTGGCTGGTTCGGGGATTTTTGGTTCTGTAAATTCATTTTTTCGTGCTTCATATGGTCGGTTGTACAAAAACCCTTTGGTCACCTCGGTTGCGGGCACATTCACAATTTCTTCTTTACCATTGTGAACAATATATTGTCCGTTACTTCGGATTTTGCCAATCACAGATGCTCTGGCTCCTGCGCTCACACCAGGCAGATCGAATACATTGTTATAATGATCTACGATCAAGTGAGTTACATCGGGTGGACTGACCCACATAAATCTTTCCTGAGTCTCGCTGCAGAGATAAACTGAAGGATGTAGATTGTCCATCCCAATATGAACCCTGTCCATCCATACTTCCGATCCATAGCCGGCTGTTTCAGCCAATTCCACACTGGCACAGGCCACACCTCCGGCACCCAAATCTTTAAACCCAACTTTATTAATCAGCCCTTTTAGCTTAAGTTTATCAAAAAGTGCATAAGTGGATTTTAACAAGTGTCTTTCAAGAAAAGCATTAGGCTCCTGAACGGCCCCCTTATTTTGTTTCTTTTTTTCTTCTTCCAATTTTAATGAAGCGAAACTTGCACCGCCAAAACCACTGTTGTCGGTGGCCTTACCAACTAAGACCAAGTCATAGTTGTCCGCGTTTTTTGGGGCATAAGAATGGATAAGACAATCTTCTCGTACAATTCCAAGGGTTACCAATGTAACAAGGCAGTTTTCATTGTAACCCTCATGATAATAAATATCACCACCGATATTAGGGATTCCTAAAGGGTTGCCATATCCGGCAATTCCCGCAACGACGCCTTCATGAATCCACTTAGTTTTATTCCTTTTTATATCCCCAAAACGGAATGAGTCTGTACAGGCGATCACTTTAGCTCCCATGCACATAACATCTCGAACATTTCCTCCCACACCAGTAGCTGCCCCCTCATATGGTACGATTTGTGATGGATGATTATGGGATTCATGACTCATAACCACACACCAGCGGTGCCCTTTTTTATCAGTGGCTACAGTTACGACCCCGGCATCTTCTTTAGCCCCTAGGACTACATCTGCGCCAGTAGTGATGAACTGTTTTAAATGAGAACGGCTACTTTTATAGCTACAATGTTCTGAACCTTGAATAGAGAATAAAATTAACTCTGCCAAAGATGGAGCTCGTCCCAGTATATCATGTTGAATTTTCTGAGCTTCATCTGGTGTTAAGGGGATGTTGAGTTCAGAAAGTTTGATGCGACTCTGTTTTTCATTTAAGCCGCTGAAATCGACAATTTCGTTTGTAAAGGCCATTACCTGATAATGGTTTCGTGTCGTTGCGGTCCCACCGATACTATCTTAACAGGGCACTCCACTTCACACTCAATAAAAGAGATATAATCTTTCAATGTTTTGGGCAGAGCATCGAATCCTTTATCCCAAATATTTTCTGGAAAGTTGTCCCAGCCAGATAATGTTTCATAAATGGGCGTTGCTTTGCGGTAGCGGGCGAGACTCGCAGGCATTTCTTTGATGTGTTCTCTAGCTACTTTATAGGCCACACAGACTGGCAGTTCATCAAATCCATTCATTACATCCAATTTTGTGAGAGCAATTTCTGTTAGTCCATTGACTCGAACTGCCTGGCGTACCTGAACAAGATCTAGCCAGCCTAATCGCCGTGGGCGACCGGTGGTGGTACCGTACTCGTTTCCTTTTTTACGCAGGGAAGTTGCAACATTGCCAGGCATTTCTGATGGGAGGGGTCCTTCTCCTACACGGCTCAAATATGCTTTTACAACGCCAATGATACGATCAATATTTCGGAAGCTCACACCAGTCCCGGTAGAAATATGCCCAGCTGTTGTGTTGCTGGATGTGGTGAATGGATAGACACCGTGATCCACATCCAAGCTGATGCCTTGTGCACCTTCAAATAAGATGGATTTGCCAGTTTTATGTGCGTTGTATAATTCGATTGATGTGTCACAAATGTAATGCTCCAGTTTTTTACCATAGTCCACATAGGTATCAAATATCTCATCCATGGTGACATCCAATGATTGCTCAAGGGATTTTTCTATAAGGCCCCTAGCAAAAGCATAGCCCATTTTCAGTTTTTCTTTGAATGTGTCCGGCTCCAGTAGGTCTACTATTCGGATGCCATTGCGAAACATTTTATCCGCATAGACCGGGGCAATCCCCCGGCGCGTGCTCCCAGCAGCAAGATTACCTTGATGCCCAGACAATGCACTGTCCAATGCAATATGGTAGGGCATGATCACATGAGCCCGATCACTCACCATGAGTTTTGGGTTAATCCCTTTTTCTTTTATATATGTGATCTCTTCAAGAAGGGCTTTTGGGTCCACCACAACACCGTTCCCAATAATACTCATGGGTTCACCATAAACAACGCCTGAAGGAATCAGGTGAAGTTTGTAGGTGTTGCCATCAACAATAACAGTGTGACCAGCATTGTTGCCACCGTGAAATCTGACAACGTAGTCGGATTCACCAGCAAAGAAATCGGTGATTTTCCCCTTGCCTTCATCGCCCCATTGGGTACCAACGATTGCAGTGATTTTAGAAGGCCCTAAAGACACAGCCTATTGGTGAAAGGTTTAAAACAGATATGTTGAAAGTCACAGAAATAAAATAAATATGAAGATAGAGATTACTGACAGCTTGCTATCATTTAAAATGCTATTCAGACTGTTTTTTGTTTGTGATTTATTTTGATCGTTTTGCTTTGTACTTCGCCCATTTCAAAAGACGTTTAAATGGAGGGAAATAATCTGCAAGAATTATAAGACCCGGGATGCCAAAAACCCAGCCTTGAAATATAGGAATTAATCCGCCGATCATCCCAATGATGACCAGAATAATACCAACAGTAATCCGGATAGTATGTTTTACCATCGATATTTGGTAGAATTCCGGTCATCATTACAACCTTGAAATCCAGAATAATTTTTATCCATGATAAATCAACTCAACGATTATATTTTTTCATTGTTGCTTTCAGGCGATCATGGGGTAGGGCATAAGCAGTATTGCCATTGATCCCAACCATGGTGTCTGCTGCCAGTAACGCATTTACAATTGCTTCTTCTGTTGCTTGTACGGTTGCTTCAAAGAGCGGTGAAATCAGCCAGTTCGGTAGCATTTCTACTTCGACTATTCCTTCAGCAAAAGCAACAGTTGAGTTAGCGGTGGAAAAAGCGATAAAAATATCACCAGATCCATCATGGGCGTATCCACCCACTTTGCCGATGCCCATGGGAACACGCCTTGCCAGACGCTTCAATTGATGAGCTACCAGGGGTGCATCTGTAGCTACAATAACGATAATCGAACCGTCACTATTGTGATTCTGTTCGTAACTGTCTCTGGGCATAAGATCTGTAATTTCCCGGCCAACCGGAACACCAGCAATGGTCAGGTTTTTACGGTCACCGTAGTTAGCTTGGACCAGAACACCCAGAGTGTAATTCTGGTCTTGAATTACGACCACTCGCGAGGATGAACCAATCCCGCCCTTAAATGAGTGACAGACCATTCCTGTGCCACCACCGACATTCCCTTCCGGAACTGCATCGCCTTTAGCATTCCGGATAGCATCATAAGCGTGTTTTTCTTTTACATGGAATCCATTGATATCATTCAATAAACCATCCCAGGTTTCCGCCACGACAGGTAATGACCACCAATAACCACTTGCATCAGCAGATCCTTGGCTAACTCGCCAGGAAATTACCGCATCTCGGACGATTCCCACACTGTGGGTATTTGTTATCATGATTGGCCCCTCTAGAAATCCAGATTCTTCCACCCAAGTTGTACCGGTCATTTCACCGTTCCCATTCAAGGAATACCATCCCGCAAATGATGGATCATCTAAACTCTTGTCGCCGCGGGGTAAAATGGCTGTGACCCCAGTACGTATAGGACCTTTCCCCTGAATCAATTTACCCTTACCAGAAATAACTGTACTATGACCCACCAGCACTCCTTTTACATCTGTGATTGCGTTATATTTTCCAGGTGTTCCATTAAATGGAATACCCAAATCTCTGGCTCGATCTTTAGCCATAACTGCGCCTCCATGGGATATTAAAATAATAATGGCCGAAATAATCAATTTTTTCATATTCAATCTCCTATTTAGATAACATTGGAAGAGACAGAAGCTCCCGCGCTTCCTTTGCTGTGGCTACTTTTCGCCCGTGTTCTTTACATAACCGGGATACACGAGCTACTAACTCAGCATTACTGGTTGCCAGCCGTTCCTTATTATAACGAATATTGTCTTCCAGACCCGTGCGGCAATTTCCTTTCAATTCTAGCGACCATTTATTGATATCAAGTTGACTTTTACCAATTCCAGCAGCTGTCCATGTTGCGTCTGGCATGAAGGATTTCAATTGTTTTACCTGAAATTCGAGTATGTCTTTTTTTGCGGGTAGGGCATTCTTCAATCCAAATACAAACTGTACATGCAACGGCGTTTTTAACAAACCAGCCCTGGCCATATCCATTGCGGTATAGAGCATTGCCAGATCAAAAACTTCTACCTCAGGTTTAATTCCATAGTTTAACATGGTTTCCGCAAGTTTGTGCACAAAATCAGGCGGGTTTTCATAAACCGTTGTCGGGAAATTCACTGATCCTGTTGCTAATGAAGCCATGTCGGGTTTCAGGCTAAGCATACCGCTACGCTCTGATTTCTTTCTACCTCGCCCGCCAGTAGAAAACTGGATAATCATGTCAAAGCAATGCTTTCGAATACCTGCTTTAACGCGGGAAAACTTTTCAGGGTCTGAAGATGGATTTTCATTTTTATCACGAACATGAATATGTACTAATGCTGCCCCGGCCTCGTAAGCTTCGTGGGCAGACTCCACCTGCTCTTCAACTGTGATTGGTACAGCAGGATTGTCTTTTTTACGCGGGACAGATCCAGTGATTGCTACACTGATGATGCAAGGTTTAGTCAAGATTCATTTTCCCCAATACCTGATCGATAATTTCAAGGGCAATGTCAATATCAGTTTGCTCTACAATCAAAGGTGGCGCCAAACGAACAGCGCTTTTTCCACACCCGAGAACGAGTAAGCCCTTTTTAAAACAAGACTGTTCAAACAGATGAGCAAGATTTGGTGAAAGCTTATTGTCCTCTGAAAATTCGATTGCCTGCATTAATCCAATTCCACGTACATCGCTAATAATCCTATATCTTTTTTGCAGTTTATGTAATCTATAATGTAGATATTCTCCCGTAATCTCGGCGTTTTTCATTAAACCATCTTTAATAAGGTCTATAGTGGCTATCGCTGCAGCGCATGAAACCGGATTACCGCCAAATGTACTCCCATGGCTCCCTGGTGGCCAGGTCATCAAGTCCTCTTTTGCTATAATGGAACCGATCGGCATCCCGGAACCCAATCCTTTTGCAAGCGTGATGATATCAGGAACCACATCCCAGTTCTCGATTGCGAAATATTTTCCTGTACGCCCGTTACCGGATTGTATCTCATCATCAACCATCATAATACCAAATTCATCACAAAAGGAACGGATCTGTTTTAAAAAGTCAGAAGGAGGTACGATATATCCACCCTCGCCCTGAATAGGTTCAACAAAAATAGCCGCGATGGCTTCTGGATTAATTCCTTTTTTCTTCAGGTAGTTTTGAATCATTTTCTTGGAAGATCCAAAAGGGAGATGATGAACACCAGGCAGGAAAGGTTCAAACCCTTTGCGTTGTACAGACTTTGAGTAGGTCAAACTCAGGGCTCCGTATGTGCGGCCATGGAATGCCCCATCAAAGGCAATGATATATTTCCGTTTGGTGTGGAAGCGGGCTAGTTTGATTGCTCCTTCATTGGATTCTGTGCCAGAATTACTTAAAAATACTTTCCACGAACCACATCCTGGAGCAAGTTCCTGGAGCTTTTTACATAAGTCAGAATAACCAGCATAGTAAAAGTCTGTACCGCAAATATGAAGCAGGTTTTCAGCCTGTATTTGAATAGCTTTTACAATCTTTGGATGACAATGTCCAGTGGTTGCAACAGCAATCCCGGCCATAAAATCCAGAAACCTATTCCCATCTTCATCTTCTATCATCATTCCTTCCGCACGCTTGACAGTGAGCGGATATTCTTTGATTAGGGAAGGGGATGTTACGTCCAGATCGTCTTTGATCAATCTTTGGGCATTTGGACCAGGTAAAGATGTCGAAATGATAGGAACATTACTCATTATAGCCGCCGGTCTCCATGATGGTTCTGCTTTGCTCCCGCATGAACTGGGTAACATAATAAGGCCCGCAGCATCCCTTGCCGGTCGAACCGCTGGATTGCCATCCACAAAAGGGTTGAACCCCCGGCCATGCGCCTGTGGTGGCTCCACTTCTGCGGTTCACATAAGTTACACCGGCACGTATGGAATTGAAGAATGTGTTTATTTCCTTTTCATTATTACTGAATAAGCCAGCTGTTAATCCGTATTCAGTATCATTCGCAAGCGCCAGTGCATCCTGCAGTCCTTGTACGGATTGAACATAGAGGATGGGACAGAATAATTCGTTTTTTACCAGATGATGATCCTCAGGGAGATCTGTGATAATGGCAGGCTCCACAAAATATCCTTTTTCAAATTCAGACCCCGTACAGATATTCCCACCATAAATGACCCTACCATCCATCTTTGCCGATTCTATATAGGATTGATAGGCAATATAGGCTTGCTTATTTACCAGCGGACCGAGAAATATTTCTTTAGCTGTTGGATCTCCAATCAAAATAGCCCTTGTTTTTTTAACCAGAATGTCCATGAATTCAGTAAATACATTTTTGTCAATGTAAGCTCGTGAGCAGGCACTGCATTTTTGTCCTCCAAGGCCAAATGATGAACGCATAATACCCTCTGCTGCGGCTTCAAGATCCGCATTCCCGGTTACAATGGCCGGGTTTTTCCCACCCATTTCTATAATACAGGGTTTCGGAAAAATCTTTGAAAAACGATGGTATAGATTCATCCCTATATCCTTTGATCCGGTAAATACGAGACCATCCATAGCCGGATTGGATACAAGCGCCTCCCCAACCACAGATCCTGGACCATTGACCAGATTGAATACGCCTTTAGGGATACCTGCATCCACGAATATCTGATTGAGAAGAGTGCCTGTCCAGGGGGTATCACTGGATGGTTTATATACCACTGTATTTCCAGCAACCAAAGCTCCCGCTGCCATACCGGCTGACAAGGCCAATGGAAAATTGAATGGTGCAATCACACCCCATACCCCAAATGGCAGCAAGTGTGCTTTTACGTTTTCATTGGGGGCAAGCCGACCCATTTGTTGTACAAAGCCATTATTTTCCGCCATAATCTGGCAGTAGTATCGAATGAGATCTGCTGATTCTTCAGTATCGCCCATGGCTTCAAGACGGTTTTTGCCAACTTCAAGACTCATGACCGCAGATAGATAGTATCTACGTTCGCGAATGATTTCAGCAGCTTTTAACAACAACTCACACCGCTTTTTCCAGCCGATTAAGTTCCAGGCAACAAATGCATCCTGCGCGGCTTGAATAGCCGTATCGGTCTGTAGCTTAGAAGCTTGAGAAAATTTCCCCAAAATTAAAGAATGATCTATGGGACAATATTTCTCTAAACTTGATTCGCTTTCTAATTTTTCACCATTGACCCAGTTCTGATGGTCATTCCCAGTTTCGTTTTTCACTTTAGTTAATGCAAGATCAAACTGCTGGTGAAACTCTTTCAGGCGATCAGCATTCATTGTGGAGTAAGTAACCTTAAATGATTCTACGTCTTTATTCATAATTATATTAAATGGTTTATATAGAATGCTGAATAAATTACATATTACACATGAAGCTTTGACATACTTTCAATGATACTATCTGATACACGACCACCAAATTGATTTCCTAGTATAAGCCCAACAACACTGGCAGGCAATGCGATCAGGATTGCTGATAGAGGAGGCGCACCAGGAAAAAATTGAATTATAATATAGGTTGCTATCCCGAATAGAAATGCGCATATGCCGGCGGTTGTGTTGGCTTGTTTCCACCAGATACCCGCAATGGTTGGAACAAATAATCCAGCGCACAAAATACCGATCGCGGATGAATAAAAAATAGTAATAAGAGCAGGAGGGTTGAATGCGAAGGCCATTGCCAGTAGACCAATAAGCCATGTGCTGTATACCCTGATTCGGCTTTTTACTCTTTCTTTAAGATTTGGAAGGAAATAACCAAGGAGGTCATGAGCCACCGCTGAACTGCAGGCCAGTAGCAAGGCGTCAGTTGTGGACATAACTGCAGCAATGACTGCAGCGACTGCGAGTCCCCTAACTAAGGGTGGGAAACTGGATTCAACCACTCTTAAAAAAACCATATCAGCATCATCAAGGCCAGGGAAAAGAATTTTCCCCATGGGAACTATGATCAACAAGGAAGACAAGATCATTACACTGTATAATAAAATGGCAACATTCAACGAGAGTTTTGCAGAATAACTGTCTTTAGATGAATATATCCGCATAACAATATGCGGTACGACTGATATGGCTGCCGCCCAAATCACAAATGATCCGATGTAACTTGTGATTGATTGTTGTTTCAATAATCCTAGATTTGATGAGCGATTTGTTGCTTCGATTAATGGGGCAACAGTTAGATCGTTGTTAAGGGTCAAATAAAAAGCTGTTCCTAAAACGATTACAACCATGAGTGCGCCCTGAAACATGTCCGTCCATGTGACAGCAAGCATACCACCAAAAGAAACATAAATTATAAAAACAACTGTAAATAGAATAACTCCCTGATGATACGGAAAACCTAATAGACTTTCTGCCGTGATCCCGGCTGCTTTTAACTGGGCAATTATGTAAATGGTAAAGCTAAATACAATAATGACGGGGACACCGATGCGTATGATTGGATGTGGAAAACGAAAGACTAAAAAATCAGTAATGGTGTATTTGCCAAAATTTCGCAAAGGATTTGCTACAAGAATAGATGCCAATGGGAACCCAATCACTGCTCCAGAGAAAAGAGAAAGAGCAAAAGGAATACCATTGCTGTAAGCAAGCCCCATAACCCCGATAATAGAACCGCCACTGGCCAGTGCAGCCATAATTGCCAACGCGTTCATACTGATTCCTATGCGTCGGCCGCCCACCCAATAGTCATCATCAGAAACTAACGCGCGTTTGGATACAATTAAACCAATGAACATGCAGGCCAACAGATAAATAGCTAGAATAATACGTTCTAAGGTCATCTGTCCGAATTGCTTTTATCTGATAAGAATATCCATAAAGCTATTAGGGGGGAGATAACCATAAATATGGCCAGTAGCCATCCGGTGGCAGATAGACCCCAGAATATTTTATCAGACCAGAACGGAAGAAATGCAACAATGGCGTAGACCAGATTTCCTATCAGAAAAAAAGATTCTTTTTTCTTCAAATGAAAAAACTGGTTATACATTGATGGTATTATTCATGTTAACTGTTTGCCATCCAAATCAGTAAGCGCTAATGGAGGATCTGTTTTTTGTGTTAAAACTGAGCCTAATACCAGAGCAATTATACTGATGAACATGGCATAAAGATCACCAGGGTGGGAAGGCAGTAAAAACTGAAAAAATATCCAAGAAACCAATCCGCTGCTCATGGCAGCAATTGCTCCTGATGTATTGGCTTTTTTCCACCAGATTCCCGCTGTGAAGGGTACGAATAAAGCTACCAGTGATGTGGAATAAGATGCCAATAACAATTGATAGATATTCTTGAAATACAGTGCCACTATTAGTGCCATAACTGCACAAATGGGGATAGAGATTCGTGAGAAAACCAAAACGTTTTCTTTCGTCTTTTTAAACTGTGAAAGAATATTATTACCAATGATGCTGGCACAGGCCAATAAAGCACTATCGGCACTGCTCATTACGGCGGCTAGTAGTGCGGTTATAAAAATAGCGGCAGCAATAGGCGGTAGGAACTGTAAAGCTACCTGAGGCACGATGTATTCTGGGTTTTCAATTTTTGGAAGAAGATTTGCTCCTACGATACCTATAAAGACTGGAATCAAACCAATTGTCAGGTAAATAGCCCCAGATAGATACGCAGAATATTCAGCAATCATCTCATTCCTGGCTGACATTGACCTTTGCAAAAGATCCTGTCCGGCGATTCCTCCAACCCCGATCACCAACCATGCTTGAAGGTATTTTGCCCAGTCCAACACATTGGCATTATGAGGGAAAACATACAATTTCTCTTCTGGTATGTTTGACCATAGTTCAACGAACCCACTACTTTGCATGCCTAGGAAAGGCAAGATTAATCCTAGGCCCAAAATAATAATAATCACTTGGATAAAATCTGTCAGGGAGACAGCCCACATACCACCAAGAATTGTGTAAACCAATACTATAATGGTACCAGCAGGGATAGACAACTCCGGGGGTACACCCAGAACATTTTCTATGATAACACCGATCGATACCAGTAAAGAGCCGGACCATCCAATATAGAGTATAAGCTGAGCTATAGCTGCTAACCAGGCAGACATTTTCCCGTAGCGTAATTGGAAAAAGTCAACGACAGTTAGAATCTTCATTCGCCTAATTGTTTTTACATAGAACAAACCTGCTAGGATTAGACAAACTGCTGCCCCGAAAGGATCTGCGATTACGCCAAGAATACCATCCTCGTATGCTGCTCCAGCTGCTCCAAGCACCGTTCCGCCCCCAAACCAGGTAGCGGTGAGTGTTGCGGTGCATAGCCATAAGGGAAGACTCCGTCCGGCTACAAAAAAATCAACCTTGCCTTTGATTCTTTTACTGGCTAATACGCTGATGGTGATCATCAGAATGAAATAAACAGCAATACAAGTGTAGATAATAAGTGGTTGGGTCATCTGGAGAATGTCCACCGGTTAAGACCGGTATTCAGTGAAAATATTAGTACCCCATTACTTTCCACATGTTATATAAGTTAAAATCACGACTTGATAAAGTACTATAACTATTGATGACAAATTGTCTTTAATACTTAAATAGAGCATATCCATGTCAAACTTTGATTTTGTATGTACCTATTGTCAACGCATTGATACAACCGATCCGCCCACTTTATGTGTTTGCGAACATCCATTGGAGGTTCAGTATCAATGGGATAAGCCAATCTCTCAGAATGATATTGATGTATCGATTACATCCATGTGGCGTTACCGAAAATTTCTGCCATCTATCGAACCAAAACATATTGTTAGCCTTGGGGAAGGCTGGACACCATTAACAACGGTAGAAATGTTCAATGGGGTGCGGTATTCATTAAAAGATGAGACAGTGAATCCTACCGGTTCTTTTAAGGATCGAGGCATGTCTATGGCTATTTCCATGGCCCGGCAATCAGGTGTAAAAACAATCTGTGTTCCATCAGCAGGGAATGCGGGGGTTGCTGCTTCTGCCTACAGTCACGCAGGCAGCATTGAAGCCCATATTTATTTAGCGGAAACGATTCCTTTTCCATTTGTACGTGATACTAAAAAATATGGAGCTAGAATTCAATTCCATGGAAAAACCATTGCCGATGCTGCTGCAAATATGAAACAGGAAATGAAGGAAGACTGGTTTGACCTTTCAACTTTAAAAGAGCCTTTTCGGGTTGAAGGGAAAAAAACATTGGGGTATGAACTGGCAGAGCAATCGGACTGGTCGCTTCCGGATGTTATCATCTATCCAACTGGTGGCGGTACGGGCCTGATCGGAATGTGGAAAGCTTTTAAGGAATTGATGCAATTAGGCTGGATAACAGAACGCCTACCGCGAATGGTTGCCGTCCAGTCTGATGGTTGTGCACCGGTTGTGGATGCTTTTCTACGCAATGCAAGCAGCACACAATTCTGGGAAAACAGCGATACAGCGGCATTAGGCTTGAATGTTCCTGGGCCACTGGGTGGTCCTTGGATTCTGCGAGTGCTTTATGAAAGTAATGGTATCGCGCTCTGTGTAAAGGAACAGGAACTGGAATCTGCTACGCAAGAGATCAAACGAACTTCCGGAATAAATACGTCGCAAGAGGGTGGCGCGGTATGGGGCGCTTTTCAAACACTGGTAGCTGAAGGCTGGATAAAAAAGGGTGAAACCACCGTTTTATTTATGACCGGAAAAGAACGCTGACTTAGTGCAAAGAGCTCAGTAAAGGACTATTAAATGAAAGATCAATGTTTATTTGTATGTTTGTTTTGGTCCCTGAACACACCAATAACCCCAAGAATAATCAAAACCGCCCCAGACAAAGTCCAAAGTGTAATTTTTTCATCCAGTATCAACCAGCCAAGAAACACAGCAATGATCGGGTTTACATATGCATAGGTCATGACAATTTTAGTTGGTAGAGACCGAATGGCATATACATAAGAAGTAAAAGCAATTATAGAACCAAAGATGACTAAATAACCCCATGCTATCCAAGCAGGTGTTGTAGGAGCAGGCAATGGTTCTCCAAGAGACAGAGATGCAGCCATCAATCCGCATCCCCCGATGCATTGCTGATAGGCTGAATTGAGGGCAGGTGAGGAACCGGTTAATTTACGTTTTTGAATTACAGTTGCGCTTGCCCATGAGCAAGAAGCTATAATCAAAATAATTACTCCTTTGATTTGTCCTATGTCCTGGTGGATGATCGCCGGCCCATTTAAAACAGCAATTCCGGCAAAACCCATACTTAGTGAGACAACAAACAGCGTGGATGGATACTGCCTGTCTATAACCGTCTCGATAATGGCTACTATTAGAGGAGTACCACCTATAATTAAGGCAGCGAAACCGGAATCCACTATAGTCTCTGCGACTGAAACGCCTCCTTGCCCGAACATGAATAATAACAAACCTGTGATAACTAAAAGCTGCAGATGTTCTTTTTCCAGCTTGAGTTTCTGATTCCAGATGCTTTTTATAAGAATCAATAATATAAAACTGCCGACCAAGCCCCTTGAGCTGGCCATAATCAGCGGGGGAAATCCTCCACCATCCTGTACACAAATACGTATGGCCAGATAGGTACTGCCCCAAACTAAATAAATGATTACTAAGTGAACATATCCGGAAACAGATGTTCCTGTTTTGAATAAGCTATTCAATTGAAACCGTATCGTAAATTTTGCAAGGAAAATACATTAGGTAAAAATAGCATGGCATTTCAAAAATTGGAGTTTCAAACATATTCGGAGACGGGGATGGTAGACCGTTCTGAACAATATTTACAATTAATAAAAGCTCGCCGTACAGTGCGCGAGTTTTCAGATAAACCGGTCCCAATCGATATTATCAAGAATGCAGTTAAAACCGCCGCGTCGGCACCTTCCGGAGCGAATAAACAACCTTGGCACTTTGTCATTGTTAAAGATCAAACAGTGAAAAAAGAGATACGACTTGCGGCGGAAAAGGAGGAAAAAGAATTTTATACCCATCGGGCTCCTCATTATTGGCTGGAGGACCTAAATCAGTTCGGCACTGACTGGCATAAGCCATTCCTGGAAACAGCCCCTTATTTAATTGTGGTATTTCGCCAACGCTATGAACTTGATAAACAAGGTCAGCGTAAAAATTATTACGTCAATGAGTCAGTTGGTATCGCATCCGGGTTTTTGCTTACTGCTCTTCATAATGCAGGACTGGCAACATTGACACATACTCCCAGCCCTATGGGGTTTTTGGACAAGATCCTGAAACGCCCTAAAAATGAAAGGGCGTTTCTGCTGATCCCTGTGGGTTATCCTGCCAAAGATACACAAGTGCCAATTCTGGTAAAAAAATCGTTCAGCGATGTAATCTCAATTGTTTAAACAGGTATAAAATCTATATTAAGAGCGACCCGCAATAATTAGTGCGCTAATATAGGAAAGTTTCCATTTTAGTTTTCTTGCTGTAGATTTGTCCAAAGGGGCATAATCATGAGGCCAGCTCGATTTCATTCTTGGAATTTAACACCAAAGGAAGCTTCTGCTATTCAGACCACACTGCGTGATAAAGTAGAAATCTGTTTGCTTCCGGAAAAAATACGACTTATTGCCGGAGCAGGTATTGCTTTTGATACCGGATCTAACTTGGTTTATGCTGTAGTAATGGTTCTTCGTTTCCCTGAACTAACGTTGGTGGAACGTCGTAGTACGATAGAAAAGGTCACATTCCCTTATATTCCTGGACTATTAGCATTTCGGGAAGGGCCCCCAATTGTTCACGCTTTTCAGAAGTTAAAAAACATACCTGATGTAATTATGTTCGATGCTCATGGTTTAGCCCATCCGCGACGTTTTGGACTTGCATCACATCTGGGTGTTCTCTTTGATTTACCATCCATTGGTGTGGCTAAAAAAGTGTTAGTAGGTTCTTTTGATGAAATGAAAAAAGAACAAGGAAATTATTCTCACTTAATGGAAGGGCAAGAAGAAATTGGCCTGGCCCTGCAGACAAAAGACAATGTAAACCCAGTTTATGTCTCCATTGGGCACAGGTCAGATCTGGTTAGCTCTAGGAAACTTGTTTTAGCATGTGCCACTGAATACCGTGCTCCTGAGCCAATTCGCCAGGCACAATTAATGGTGAATTCTCTGCGTGAGGGTAAAGAAATTGATCTTAATATAAATGGTGAGCAAACCACCCTGTTTTAATAATTTAATTCACTTAGAATTCATCCTGGCATAGTGGGGATACTCATAGGAACTATTTAATTTTATACAATCAGGGCACGAAAATGATAAATTTATTTCTGTTTTAAGCTATAAAGAGAAAAGGAAATAGAATGAAAAAGATTACTGTATACCACAATCCACAGTGAGGTAAAAGTCGTGGAGCCGTGCAGCTCCTAAAAGAAAATGGTATTGAACCGGAGATAATCCAGTATCTGAAAACTCCACCAGATGTAAATGAATTGAATGATTTGTCAATAATGATGGGCTTACGACCCAAGGAATTTGTACGCCGAAACGAAACGGAATTCAAAGAAAACAACTTGGTCCAGTTCTTGGATAATGACAATGTTTTGTTCCGGGCAATGGTCAAGTATCCTAAGATTATGGAAAGACCAATCATTGTTTGTGGCAATAAAGCAGTTCTGGGCCGTCCCCCGGAGAATGTTTTAACCTTATTGTAATATTGACCGCGTATATATATAAGGTATTAAGAACAACCCAGATCGGATTGTTTTTCACCTTTTTTTTGAGCTGTGAACCATTTGTAAATGAATTCTCAGATTTTTCCGAAGCTCAAATGTATACAGCAGTCACTATTATTCCAGCCAGTGTAAACAATAATCCTGTTGTAATGACTTGGAATATCCGTTTTGGTGCCGCCCGCTTCCCATTTTTTGCTGATGCCTGCGGCGACAGTGTTATCTTGAAGAAAGAACGCGTTGAGTTTAATTTGGATAAAATTTCAGCCAAAATTAGAGAAATTGATCCAGACATTATTCTGTTTCAGGAAGTGGATGTATTGTCGAAACGATCGGGGTACATTAATCAGATTCAATATCTACTGGACAATACATCCATGAACTATGGTTGTTATGCTTCTGTTTGGCAGGCAGATTATATTGCTTCTGATGGGATTGGCCGGATGAATATGGGGAATGCTATTCTATCAAAGTATGAACTATTTGAAGCAGAACGTATTCAACTTCGATTGCGTACAGACCAAAGTGAACTAATAAAATATTTCTATCTGCGGCGCAATATCCTGAAAGTAACAATATCGGAATTAGACCTTTACGCTGTGAATATTCATGCCACTGCTTTTGCTACAGATGACACTAAACAAAAACACATTGATAAGTATATGGATATATTATCTGAGATTAATATTGCTGGGGGCAGATTTGTGGCTGGCGGTGATTTAAATTCCTTACCCCCCGGTGCTGCTGTAATTGATTTTTGTGAATATGATATTTGTGTTGGTGAAAATTTTCACATAGATGGAGTAGTGCCCTATCATAAAGAAGGCAGTTATTTTGAAAATTTTCCTGGAGAACCCAATATATTACAATCACTATACGATGCCTATATACCAGCAATTAACACCCAAGAGAATAATAGCCCAGAACATTATACACACGCACCCAGTACTAGTTATGAAGTTCATGGTGATGATTATAAATGCGATCGCAAGCTTGATTATTTGTTCACGAATCTTTCAGATGGCTGGGTACAGGGGACCGACTCTACATACCAGTCATTATGGGAATTAAGCGACCACATGCCGATCGTTGCAGCATTAAATATGCAAAGCCGCTAGACAACTGTTATGAAACACCTTATGTATATAGTAATCCTGAGCGGACAACTATGTAGTACTCAAAATTTGGCCTATCATTCCGCGTTTCCTTTACCTGAAAAAAGATGGGATATTGGGCTTTTTCAACCTTTTCGCTTTGGTGTATCTAAAACACTTGAATATTCTCTGTACCCGTTACTGTTTTTCGTCATGCCCAATCTGTCCATCAAACTGTCCCAAAAAGATATAGGGAACTGGGCTGCCGCGTCCCGCCACGGGGTTTTTTATCCTACACCTCTTTTAAATATGATAACCCATGAAAATGAGTTTGGCATAATTTCTCCGGATTTTGATCCTATTCCCAGACTGTTGGGATTATATAGTGATTGGCTCATGACCCGCTCATTATCTTCATCTACATACTTAAGTATCAATACTGGTTTGACAGCTGGCATATCGTTCGGCAATCTTGATGAACGCACAACAATTGATCTACCACTTGTTTATCACCGCTTAGGTGTTTTTTATAATAAGTGTGCTATACGGTTTGGTGCGGATCTAACAGGACAGATTACTAAAAAGCTAAGGTACCTAGTGGATGGCGATGCCCATATTCTTCCTGGCTTTGATGGTGATCTTTCTTTGGAGCATAAAGGAGTCTTAATATGGGATAGAAATGAACATTTTCGATTGATATTTGGATACAAATTTGTATGGGGACGCTTTCCGTTTGGAACCCAGGCAAGAGTATTGCCCTATATTCCCATGATCGAAACCTGGATTCCTTTTATCGATTTTCAGTGGCTTGGAATCAAAAAATAAAGATTAAAAAATACACTTGACTTGTTTTGCGCATGCTTTTAGGTTCCCAGCCAGCATTCTTGGGGTGATGTGGGTGCATTGTGTACCTGTGTGGAATAATTAACTAGACTAATGTTTTAATGCAACATGGAGGCAGAATAATGAGAAAGCTCTCGAAATTAGTAGCTCTGTTTGTTATCGTATCTTTTGCTTGGACGCAAACCACTGGTAAAATGAGGGGGACCGTTAAATCAACCGACGGACAAGCCCTTGCCGGTGCGAATGTGATTGTTGATGGTAGTGGTATGGGTGCCGCTACAGATTCAGAAGGTGGTTACACTATCCTGAATATTCCAGCGGGTAAGTATTCTGTAACCGCGACTTATATTGGATATAAGAGCACTACGGAATCCAATGTGTTGGTTAAGGTTGACCTGACCACCCCGATGGATTTTAGTTTGGAAACATCAGCGGTTGAAGGAGAAGCGGTAACTATCGTTGGGCAAAAACGTTTGATAGAACCTAGCGCAACCAACTCTGTTCGCACGGTTGATGCAGAAGAAATTCAAAACGCAGCATCACGCAGTGTAACCGGTATGCTGGATATGCAAGCCGGTGTTACCATCACCAATGGCCGTTTGCATATACGTGGCAGTCGTGCCGAAGAAGTGGCGTATACCCTTGATGGTGCTCAGATCACGGATGTGATCAATACTGGGCGTGATATCTCTGCTATACCAGAAGCCTTGGCTGAAATAGCTGTTGAATCCGGCGGTTATGGTGCCCATGTTGGCGGTGCCAACTCCGGTGTGGTACGGCAGACCCTTCGCACAGGCGGCAGTGAGTTTGGCGGCAATGTCCGCTTTGAATCCGGCGATTATGGTTATAATGATATGACCGCGACCATTGGCGGGCCACTCGGCCCGGTTAAGTTTTTTGCCGCTCTGCGACAGACACATACAGATGATTGGAATCCCAGTTTCTATGAAAGTTTCGATATCGATGTGGATGGTGATGGGACAGTTGATGACCTTCCCAGCTTTGAAGCCGGTGTGACCCCTGATGGTGATACCATCCAGGTTTCATTTGACGGGTCTGCAATCCCCCACAGAGCACAGGATAAATTTCAGCTCAATTCTACCGCTTCAATGGATTTTGGACCACTGAACCTGCGTTTTACGGGTGTTGTGGACAATGCAACCTGGCAAAGCAACTCTCTGCCTATCTATTACATGTTTAATACGGATCGTTTGTCCGAGGGTGAGCGCAATCTCACCATGATTGCTACCCGGGTTAACTTCTTTTTGAACCCCAACTTTCTCATTACTGCCGGTTTTAGCACAATGAATCGCAGCTATGAGTCCTATGATGGTCTTTTTGGGAAACCCGGCGGGTTCGAGGATGCTCTGATGTGGCATGATTCTGCAACGGTAGCTGACAAAATGGGTGCTGAAGCGGGTGCGAACTGGAAAACTGCCTATACTGATCCCACCAGTTATTATGTGGGCCTTTTCCCCTTCCAGCGTCCAGGTGATATTACCACCGGCTGGAGTAAGAATAATCGTAGCACTTTAGGTCTTGATGCTGGAATCACCTATCAAATGGGAGACCATGAGATTCGAGCGGGACTTGATATGAAGAACTATACTTATCGCAAATATTACCTGAGCACCAGTGCGATGGAACAGGTGAACAGGCTTGTTGCTACATCGGATGATGTAGCTACCTTTTCAGATGCAGCGAGCGGCAGTAACGAGACAGTTACGGATGCCTTAAGCCTGTACCTGCGCGGCGGCCAGATCGGCTACGATGATTATGGCGCTGAGTCTGATGAAGGTTTCGATGGCCCCAGAGAGCCAAGCACCATGTCTTTCTATGTCAATGACAAATATGAAGCCGGCGACATTACGATAAACGTAGGTGTCCGCATGGACCAGTTCAACTTGGATGACTGGAAGATGAATGATCCTGCGAATCCACCCTGGGATGAGACCAATCAGGGAATTAAGGAGGATGAAATGTCCGATTCGGATTCAAAAACCAGTATCCAGCCACGCTTAGGCCTGGCCTTCCCGGTGACTGATGAAACGGTATTTCATCTGCAGTATGGAAGATTTTCCCAGATGCCGGAGTTGGATCTGCCCTATGCTTCTACGCGCTACATGCATTTAATCTGGGGCGGCCAGAACTACACGCCGGATCCTATGGGTTTTGACCTGGATCCCATTGAGACCACCCAGTATGAAGTGGGCATGAGCTACCAGTTCCTGCCTGATGCGGCCATTGATGTGACCGCTTTTGCCAAGAACACTACCGGCCAGCTCGTGCTTGATACCAAACAGGACGTAGGTATTGATAATGCTTATGGTGCCAGCACCGACGCTCCATACTATGAGAATGGTGATTTTACCACCGTCAACGGTTTTGAGTTCACCCTGAGGACACGCCGTATCAGCCGCCTGATGACCTATGCGTCATACACCTGGTCTGATGCCCGCGGTATAAACTCAGATCCCAATTCAAATGCGGGAAACCTGGATCAGAACGCACTGAGCCCACCGCCAATGATGATCTCCCCGCTTTACTATACCAATAAGCATCGCGGCGCGGTCTCCATGGATTATCGCTTTGGTGCCGATGATGGCCTATTATCTGGGCTGGGGTTCAATCTCCAGTATAAATTCAATAGTGGACACCCCTTCACCCTGAGTGATGGCGGTATGGGCCAACGGGCAGCCAATGAAGGTGCGCTTTTATGGGATGCTCGCTCCAGAGAGCCGCAGGAGCCGGTAGGCTCGTCCACCACGCCATGGCAGAATTATGTAAATCTCAAGGCAGATTATACATTAAGCCTTGGTGGTATTGGTGTGCAGCTCTTTGCCTATGTGGAAAATTTGCTCAATACAAAAAATGTTATCAATGTGTATCACCGATCCGGGAATGCCTATGATGACAACTTTCTTACAGATCCAAAACTGAGCACAGAAATTGTTGCCGCGAATGGCGACCTCTATGTGGACCTCTATGAAAATGTCAACCTGGCGAACAGACAGCATTTCTCGTGGGATTTTGGCCAAGACCTATTTGGCACGCCCCGCATTGTGAAGTTTGGCGCCAGTGTCAATTTCTAGACAGTTGCATTATTTCAAACATCAAAGAAAAGGGTATTAAAACCATGAAGAAAAGAAATCTTGTAACCGCGATTGTATGGTCCGGACTCTTCCTGACAGTTCTTTTTGGAAAGGCGGCATCAAGTTCGTCCTCCATGAATGGGGTGATGGATGATGCGGCCGGCGGTGATGGACCAACAATATCAGTTCTTAATATTAACAATATGGCAAGCTGGGTCTATAAGAATGGCGCTGGTACGACATCGGGCAGTCCCAATGGTGAGCAGGTGGACTATCCCATCTTTACCGGTGGTCTGATCTATGA
>ERZ651768.802-NODE-802-length-23279-cov-3.737911_pt1 | contig 23279 bp, 19 predicted proteins | sample MGYA00514754_ERZ651768 | MGnify/ENA metagenome assembly ERZ651768
CAGAAGCCATTAACCGCCTTGAGAGAAGCCACCGAAATCATTCAAAGTCTCATTAGAGGAGATAGGAAACCATACCCGGGCAAAATGTTTTCCTTGGCAGAATCCGCTTTCCTCAGATATAAACCCGTGAGGGATCGAATCCCTATAATTTACGGAACTTGGGGATTTCAAACGTCAGAACTAGCAGGGCAAATTGCAGACGGGATCAAAGCAAGCCCTCTCTGGAATTCAGATTACGCTATCGAGCTCCGGAACCGCCTTACAAAGGGCGCTTTGAGCACCGGACGCGATAAGGACTCCTTAAAGTTGTGTCTAGGAGTCCTCACATCGGTCGATGAAGACGAAATCACAGCGAAGGAATGTGCGAAACAAAGCCTCGCAGTATATCTTCCGTACCTCTCACCGATGACTGAATACTTGGACGTAAGCAAAGAAGAACTTAACAAGGTCAGTCCCCTGTCAAAAGCTGGCCGGTATGGTGATGCGGCAATGCACATTACTGACCATACTTTAGATAGCTTCGCCCTATACGGGACACCAGCTCAGGTCTCGAAGAAGATCCAAGACCTGTTAAATGAGGTCAGCGTCGACAGGATCGAATTTGGTAGCCCTCTTGGCCCAGATCCCGTCAACGCAATCACCCTTTTGGGTGAACAGGTTCTGCCCGTGTTCAGGTAACTATTACTTAGGACAGAACTAGTAGCGCCAGGACAGGGTAAGTAGGAAAATCAGAATTGTGTGACCGGCGAAAGTCTCCGGTTAAAGATCAGATGAAAACCAGTCCTTTTCAGCTGCTTCATCTGGCCACATGAATTCAAAGCCGGCTCGGAGTGCGTATTTTCTATCTAAGTCGTCTCTATCTCCCACATGACAGTAGCCATCGGCCTCAAAATTTTTTTTCAGTTCTGGGAGCATGTGTTTGTAACAGACGAAATCAAACTCAATGCCATGTTGGTTCCATATCGCCCTTTGAGTACTCATTGGCCTGTCAGAACAGCTGCCAGTAAGAAATCCTTTCTTCCTAGCAATTCTAACCATGTCCATAGTCACGACGCCCGGCGGGTCTCCCACCTCAAGGGTACCGTCTATGTCAAAGCTTATGAGTATAGCCAACCGTATTCCTTAATCACTCGATAATTATGACAATAGCCCCAATAATTCAACCTACATTCAGTCTGGTGTAGCGCTCCAAACTGTATAGTTACCTCCAAGAGGCATAGGGCCTCCAGACACCGCGATTTCAGGTTTCACGCCAGTTACCTGTCGTGGCCCAGCCCGACCCTGCAGCTGTTGAATACAGTCAGTATGCATCCAGAATCGACTTCGTCCACTTCCTATATTCCCGCCGCTGGGAGAAACTGGATTAGGTCCTTCAATACTTATGTCAGTCTGATAAAAATCTAGGGCTTCCCCGAACTTGATCCCCCTATATCCTAGACCTTCTAGATGGAACTGGTGGAACAAAGTAAATCCATCGTACATATTTTCAAAAGATAGATCATCCGCCGTAATTCCTGCACCCTCGTAAATCATTCTCCCCGTTCTTGCTGTATCGGCTTCCACTTCATCCAGAGTAGGTGTCATACTTCGAGGCTTCGTTTCGCTGGAAACATGGTTCATGATATAAACGGGTTTCTGTTTCATATCCTTTGCACGTTCCGCCGTAGTAAACAAGTAAGCCGCTGCTACAGTAATGGGAATATCGTTATCGAACAGATTAGCCGGCTTGGCGATCCATCTTGCAAGTTGGTAGTCTTCCGTGGTCAACTCTTCCGGCCTGTGCTGTGCCCAGTAACCCTCAGGAAACATCAAGCCATTCCTTCTCGAATTGGACATGAACGGTGCCATCATATCGTGGGTTTTCCCGTATTTCCTGCAGTACTCAGCAAATTGGAGTGCTGTTCCATATGAAGCCGGGGCTCCCCAAATATTCTTGATAGCACTGGTCCCGTCTGTAGAGCTGGCTGCGTTCTTGCCTCCCTGGTAATATCTACCTTCTAGGTTATGCCATGCCTTCAAAACCAAACAGGTGTGTGTTAGGCCATCACCCACTGCCTGGGAGGCAACGTTTAAAGCGTTTGACATGCAGACTGGACCATACGCCGAATACCTTATATTAGTCAGTTCCGGCATATTCTTAAGCAGCCACTCATCACTCAACTTGGCAACACCATCTAAGGGATCACTGGTCTGGTTGAATGCATTGATAGCTTCCATGGGAAGAGGTTTGTCATCCGGCCAGAAAGCCCCAGTAGTTGTCACCGGCACAATTACAAGTCCATCCACTTGATCTGGAGACACTCCGGCATCCTCCATAGCCCTCCTGAGAGCGAGGATGCTCCAAGCACCAACTGATGTTTCTGGCCTTTCATCCCATCTTCGCGCCGTCGGAGAATGACCTACTCCGACGGCGGCCACTTTTCCTCTATGTTCCCAAACACCAAGTCCCTCTTCGCTTCTGTACATTGATGTAGGAGCATTTTTCGTTGTCAAATTAGACTCCTTATTCTCCAGTTCTGGCCAGATCTAATGGTTTCATTACACCGCTTTCCATTCCGGAATTTTCTGCCCGTTAGCGCTAACCTCAAAAACTATTTCTACATTGCCCCCCACTGGCACTTCGTCAACAGACACTCCGGGCAAATGCGAATACATTTGTATTCCGGGATCTTCATCAAGCATGATTACGGCAACATTAAAAGGCTGGTCATCCTGAAGAAGACTAACGGGACAGTCATGCACCACTCCGTAGTTGTAGATCTTGCCCTTACCGCTCATTTGTACCCAGTCTAAGGTTTCCCCTGAACCACACTGACCACAAATTGGCTCGGGGGGATGTTGAAGTCGGTCGCAAGCATTACAATTTTGTATTACTAGTCTGGATTCGTTGGCAGCCTGCCAGAAAGGGCGGGTCAATTCATCGGGTTCTACACCTTGTTTAACCATAGCCTGTCCTCCGATGGTAAATTCTTCGAGAGTTTGTCCGGTTCGCCTTTTCAGTAAAGTATCTTTTCAGATTTTCCGAAGAATGTTAACACCATTCCCACGACTGATTTAAAGGGCTCTCTGAGAATTATCTGTCAGGTCATTTAGTTTGGTTGATGGTTTTCGCCAAGGGGAGTTCCTGGTCAAATTCATGAAGTTCTCATGTACAGGGGAAGCTGCCGCGATAATACCATCGGAGTACAACCCGGCTCTATATCCGTTTCTATCAGTCACGACTCCGCCTGCCTCTTCCATTAAGACAAGCCCTGCGGCCTGATCATACGGCTGAAGCCCATGGTTGATATAGATATCAGACCTACCTGCGGCAACATATGAGATACCGAGAGCGGATGAGCCCATGATTCGAGCAGTGCCTAGCCGGGGCCAAAGCTTTCTAAGCAATTGAATGGTGTTGATGGTTCCTTCCACGGGACCATTTGACGGGTCGACTCCAAAAACCGCGCCGTCAATTGATGAAAGTTCTGATACTCGAATCTGGGATTCATTCAAGTAAGCCCCCTTTCCCAATGCGGCATGAAACATCTCTTTATGAAGCGGATCATAGTTAACACCCGTAACAACTTCCCCGTCCTTCGCTAAAGCAACGACGATCGAAAAATAAGGAATTCCCCGTGCGTAATTCCTGGTGCCATCTACTGGGTCCACGATCCACACCCAGCCTTCCCTCGGATCATCGCCCTCTCCCTCTTCTCCAAAAACTCCATGGTCAGGAAAGTAATTCAATAATTCCGCTCTAATATATTCCTCCGATTCCCTATCAACATTTGTCACAATGTCGTTGTCACCTTTGTCTGAGATTTCCTTAGTTTTTGGCCACCATTCCATCAGTATTTCACCTGCGTTCAGCGTCACCGCTTGGGCGATGTCCCAAGCGCTTCTACCGTCAGCTAATACAGGCAAATTCAACTTTTCATGTTGCACTTGATAATCATCTCCTTCCAGTCCAACTATAATCAAATCTAAAGAATATGGCATTTATATAATAATCTGGCACAATTACTCTCCTTATAACGGAATCCGATCTCGTGTTTAAGTCACCTATTTCCTTTAAAAGGGAGAATTGTATTTCATGAAGATTAAATTGTGCCTTTCTTGCCTTGAATCAGATTGACGTCAAAATTCCCGAGCTCCCCCCTTGCGAGGTATCAAAAGAGAGGTGTACAAAGTTAGGACCCCTCAGTGGCAAGAGGGAAGAACACTCCGAAAGCGGCCCAAGAATTGGGTCGTGAGGTTGGAAGAAACGACGATAATGCGACCCATCGCGTTGACCTTCCAAATGTATTCCGTGTGGCGCACCGCGCAAAAGCCGACACATAATCGGTGGAGCCGGAGAGGGTACCGACTTAACTGACAGGGCGGCAACAGCGGGTAATGGCGAGAGACCCACAGTCCTCGCGCTCCTGCATCAGCCATAAGGCCTGTTTTCTTTTATCAACAAACGGGTAACGGAAAATAAGCGGGACCAGGGCCTTGAAACGTCTGCCTAGAATTGGCGCTACAGGCCTTGCGGAAGCACTCAGTTCGACTTCTTGAAAAAAGAAGTTTTGAAACCTTGGGTCGTTTTGTGCAAAAAAAGCACTGTGAAAGCTTGAATTAATGGCTTCTGGAACTAACCAGCAGGCCGCGAGATTATGGCAGGCTGTTCTCGGCAAGATCGAGATGGCCATTCCGCGACCTAGCTTTGACACTTGGATAGCAGGCTCAGTCGGCGTCTCTTTTGATAACGGCGAACTGAGGGTGTCTGTAGAAGACGCATTTACAGCTAAATATCTAGAAGATAGGTTGCTAGGGATAATAGAAACCGAGTTACGAAACGTCGGAGGTGAGGGCAACCATGTCACCTTCATGGTAAGTGGAGAACGAGCTCCGGTAAATTCGGGCAATGGGGGACATGGACAACTATCGCCTATGACCACTGGCCGGCCATCTACAGACGGCAGTCACTCCCCTCAACCTGACAAAGGGCGGTTCTACTTACGTAAACCAGAGCTGAATTCACGTTACACTTTTGATAGCTTCGTCGTAGGAGACTCAAATGAACTAGCCTATGCTGCTGCTAAGGCTTCATCTGAATCACCCGGCCACGCATTTAATCCTCTCGTCTTGTATTCAGGAGTCGGGCTGGGGAAAACACACTTACTTCATGCTATCGGACACGTGGTTCGCAGTCAGGGCCTAGAGTGTGTCTACACAACCTGCGAAGAATTTACTAACCAGTATGTTAGCGCTATACAACAGGGAAACACTGAACAGTTTCGGAACATGTATCGTTCTGCCGATGTTTTGCTTTTAGACGACATTCAATTCCTTATAGCTAAAGAACAAACCCAAGAAGGCTTTTTCCATACCTTCAACGCTTTACATATGGCAAATCGCCAGATCGTTATTACTAGTGACCGCCCAATCGCTTCCCTCAGCGTACTTGAACCCCGCATAACATCTCGACTAATGGGCGGACTAGTTGCTGATATCCAGTCTCCACCTCTTGAAACTAGACTCGCCATACTTCAGTTCAAAGCAAAACAACTTAAGTGCCACATTCCCGCTGAAGTTTTGGAATTCTTGGCACAGCGGATACAATCCAATATAAGGGAATTAGAGGGAAACCTTAATCGAGTTGCTGCCTGGTCTCAATTCCGGGACGTGGAAATCACGATAGAGGAAGTAACCCGGATCACGGCTGGTACTTTGGGACAGGGGCATGGAATAACAATAACTGACACGACAGTGATCGCAGCTGTCTCAGATCATTTCGGAATCGCCGCTGACCAGATCAAAGGGAAAAGTCGGCGTAAAATGACAGTCCTCTGCCGCCAAGTCGCCATGTACCTGCTTCGTGAAGAGACCAGTCTCAGCTTAAATGCTATTGGCAAACTCCTAGGAGGTAGAGATCATTCAACAGTATTGCACGGCCACGAAAGGGTATCTTCACGCATAGAGTTGGACGATGGACTTCGAGGCGATGTCTTAAAAATTCGGAATTCGATATTGGGCGGATCGTAAAATGAACCTTGTCTTGGTTCGTCATGGCGAGACTGAAGCCAATCTTGCAATGCGCTGGTCAGGTTCAAAGGATCTCACCATAACAAATTTGACAGACGCTGGACGTATGCAAGCTACCAAACTAGGCCGTTGGTTCAAGGATCGGAGATTTACACCTACTCACGTGTATTCAAGTCCTCAAAAAAGAGCATATGATACGGCCCAGTTAGCCGGTGGGCAGTGGGGTCTACCTATCACCAAAATGGAAGATCTACGGGAAACAGGTGCAGGAATCTTTGAGGGAATGACCTGGCCAGAAATTGAGGATCAGTATCCTAAAGAAGCAGAGTTGTTCCGAGACTCCCGAAACTGGTCATTCATCCAAGATGCTGAGAGTGAGCAAGGTCGTCGCGAACGGGGGTCGCGTGTGTTGCGCTACGTCATAGATAACCATTCCAACAACGACACAGTCGTCATGTTTGCCCACGCTGGCATCATCCAGCAGGCTGTTAGCGCGATATTTGAATCACCCCGTTTGTGGGGACTGGCTGCGAGAAACACTGCACTTTATGAATTCGCGATTGACATAGAACATTGGGACGAAAACTCAAGTATTAGATTTAACCCAACGACCTGGCGCATATTAAGATTTAACGAGCAGCCGCATCTGAGTTAGTTCAGTTCACATCGCCCTGTTGATTCAAGTATCAGTTTAGATGGCTTGAGTCGGCAAACCGGCGAACCTCAAACCCACCAGTATTCTGTGCTGATACTCCCTGAGACCCGCTCAAGGAATTCGCTATGTTCCAAGTGTTGGGATCAATTCGGAAATCAAAAACAGACGTGTTGGGTATTCGAAGTGTCCACACCCTGTTCGTACCCATAATCACTGCTATGATGAACATCATCAAGCCGCTGTGAGTGAAAGCTACTATTTCGTCATCTTTGTTATGGCCCCTGACGAAGAAATCAACGACAGTCTGTGCACGTTTTCGAAAATCAAATCGTGACTCTGCGTTAGGCACAGAATTAAAACTACGCGTTCTTTCAAACTCCAGGGCAACCTCTGGATATTCCTTACGAATCTCATCCATGGTCCTTCCCTCGAAGACGCCAGCTCCACCTTCTTTCAAATCATCTATGGTGATAATCCTTTTCGCAGGCATAGCAATCTCAGCAGTACCCATCGCCCTTATGAGAGGACTAGCGTAGACGAACTGAGGATCAAATTTTTCCTCCGTGAATCGACCTCTCAGAAGCTCAGCCTGCCGTCTTCCTTCAGCAGACAACTCAAAATCCAGTTGACCTTGCCACCTACCTTCCGCGTTGGCTACGGATTGACCATGTCTAACGATAACCACTCTCAATTTTTTCTCTCCCTCTTGGTTTAGCCTATTACTGACTGGACAAGGACTTATCTGTTGGCGATATAGCCACAAGTATGGTCGCCACAATCATCAGGCCAATAGATATCTGAAACGCTTTTGTCATCGCAGATACATAAGCAACGCGAAGGCCAATATCCTTGAGCTTCTCTGTATCGGACAGGTCGGCATCGTAACCCATCGTTCCCATCACCAAAACTACTACGGCTGTTGGGACTGCAATTCCGACGATATGAGCACCGTTCCGGGTAAGGTTCAGAAAGGCGGAAACTATTCCATACCTTTCTCTACCCGCGGTCCCTAACATCACGCTAGCATTCGGCGCCATGAAAATACTCATACCCGTCCCCGAAATAGCGGATGCTACAGCCACAACCATCGGACTACTCTCAAGCGTAATAGTTGAATATAAATACATAGACACAATCGCCAGAACCATTCCTAAAGTTGAAGGAATCCTTGTTCCTATCCGGTCCGCTATTTTACCGCTGATGGGACCAAAAACCGACATCGCAACAGCCGCTGGTAATAAATATAGGGCAGCTTCGGCAGTCGTCATTCGCAACCCCGACACTAGGAAAAATGGCATAAGGAAAAATGTGGCGGAGCTGGCACAAAAACATAGGAACCTAGCTATTGCCCCGAGAGAAAATGGCACCGAACTGAATAGGGAAAGAGGAAGCATAGGGACAGGACACCGTCTTTCCCAAAGGAGAAATCCTGCAAGTACCAAAACTGAGAGAAAAAAGCCTCCATATATCACAGGAGATCGCCACCCTAAATCGTTGGCGAAGGTTATCGCAACCATCACCAAGAGAAGAAATGCTGCGGATAATACAGTCCCGCCCCAGTCTAGCTGTCCCAAGCTACGGTGACCTGTACTACTCTCTCTTTCATCTTCTTGCAGTACTATTGTTGCAATCAGTGCGGACAGCAGGCTAAACGCTGCGATAAATACAAATATGGCACGCCAATCTAAGAGGCTGTCTATTCCTCCCCCTACAACCGGACCCCCCACTGCCCCTATTCCTACTACGGTCATATGCAGACCAGCTGCTCTACCTCTTTCACTATCAGGAAATGCCCTTGCAATCATAGCCATACCGTTTGCCTGGGCCACAGACGCGCCAACTCCCATAAGAATCTTTCCAGAAAGCACCATGCCAAAATTACTGGAAAACGAGGTGATCAGCGAAGCCGCAGCAAAAAGCACCAATCCCCATATCCACACCCGGCGTCTACCCAACATGTCAGCTATAGCTCCCGCGGGCATCATCAACGCGCTGACACAAAGCATATATCCGATAGCTAACCACTGGACCGTGGGAATATCAGTACCGAAATCTTCGGCTATGCGAGGGATAACTATAGAAGTTGCTGACTGCTCCAAGACCGAGATGAAGGTCCCTGTGGATACGGCGCCATAAATCCACCAGCGATAAGCAGGTTTGGACGCTAGCGATAACAACGGGAAATTCAAAGAGAGATCACTTTTTCTCTTTTGAACCTACGAGATCTAAGGCGCAATCGATATATTTCCTTCCACATCAGCAGTCAATATACTTTGGAAGTCATAACCACGACGGGTACACTCTTCACTCCCGCCAGCCATGCGGTCCATAATTGACAGTACCTTTACCACTTCGCATCCTTCCGCCTCCACAGCATCGATTGCATGGAACAAGCTAGCGCCAGAAGTACACGTGTCATCAACCACAGCCACCCTCATACCTTTTCGCAAAGGGCCTTCTACAGCACGCATACCCCCATGGAATTTCGCCTCCTTGCGAACTATCAAAGCAGAAACAGGGAATTTCTTTAGGTAACTCATGACAGCAACCGCAGCAACAATAGGATCTGCTCCGAGTGTCGGGCCGGCAATAGCTTCCGCCCCGCATTGCTTGAGAATTGGCAGAAAACACTCCGCCGTAAGATAAGCTCCCTCTGGATCCAAGGTTAGTAATCTACCATCGAAATAATAGGGGCTGATGCCGCCAGCGGACAACTTGAACTCCCCAAAGAGCAACGCTTTTCTTTCCTTTGCTACTTGAAGCAGTCGTTGCTCGGGTTTCTGCGATTCAGACATGGATTACTCCAAAATACGAAAATAGGTGAACCTACCGATTGTATCCCAACACCTTGCTTCAATTTTTCGAAACTAAAGTGATTCCCTATTTATACAAACCGTTCGAACGAATGAACTCTTCAACGGGGGGGCACACTCCTTCAACAGCTCTCCCTTCGAATACACACCGCCTTATCTCCGTTGAAGATATAATCGGCGTGTCCGCCATAACTAAGTCTATCTGACCCGCCGCTCTGTCTATTGGCAAAGAATAGAAATCTGACAAATCAGAGCCTGGTCTCGTAATCGCTGCCACTCTACACTCAGATAAAAAAGCGGCAGGGTCGTGCCATTTTGGAATTGTCAAAACCGCGTCCATCCCAAGTATAACGACCACATTTCCGCAACTTAATCCGAGTTCCCTTGCCGTGTCTAACGTATATGACGGACCTTCCCGTAAAACCTCTACGTCAGAAATCTTGAACAAGTTAACACTTTCATATAGCAAAGCTAACCGGACCATTTCCTGTCGCTGTACTGCGGGAGTTACATCCCAATTAACGGATTTCAAATAGGGATCTCCTGCGGGGACGAAGATCACCTCATCTAGTTCTAATGCCTTCATAGCAGCTTGAGCCGCCGCTATATGCCCTTCATGGATTGGATCAAATGTTCCTCCAAACAAGCCCACCAACGTTCCCACTATTTACTCCCTCGACAGCAGTAATGCCTCTTTTGCAGCGCTAAGTGTTGCCTCGATATCTTCTTCGCTATGCGCTTCCGACACGAACCAAACACCTCGACTCGTCAGTCGTATTCCTCTCTTCATCATCTCGGCCACAAACCGAGCGTATCGACTCATATCTGCATATTTTGAGTGAGTTCGGTAATCTACCACCTCCTTCCCGCCTGTAAAACTCACTGCGAACACCTCTCCCGGTCCTTGGACTAACATTCCAAGCTCATATTTTTCATTCAGCCTTTTCAGCCCATCAATCAGAAGCTTTCCTGACTTCCTTAATTTCTCATTGGTCTTAATGCTGGGGTCTGTTATGCGTTCTAGCGTTGCTTTTCCTGCTGCCATTGACATGACATTAGCATTCGCTGTACCTCCATGCATCACTTCACCTCTTCCTATCATTGCCATCACGTCGCGTCTTCCCGCCAGCATCGAAAGAGGGTAGCCTCCCGCCATGGCTTTTGCATAAGTTGCTAAATCTGGTGTTACCCCGAAATACTCTTGAGCTCCTCCTGGTGCCAACCTGAATCCCGTAATTACCTCATCGAAGATTAACAGCGTCCCGTTGGCTTCGCATATTCGCTGAAGAGCGTTCAAATACCCATCCTTGGGGAGAACGCAGTTTGTATTACACATAACTGGCTCCGTAATTACGGCGGCGATTTTCTCGCCGTTATCTGAAAATACTTTTTCTAACGCGTGGATATCATTCCATGGCAGAGCGATTACATTTTCAGCTTCTGTCTTCGGCATTCCGTAACTCATAGGCACAGAATAAGGCTCTCCCGCAGGACCCGACTTCTCTGGTTCAGCTGCTGTGTTAAAGAAGACACCGTCAGTCCAACCATGGTAATGCCCTTCAAACTTGACGATCAGGTCTCGGGCCGTAAAGGCTCGGGCTACCCTCAACGCCGCCTGTACTACTTCAGTTCCTGAGCTTGCGAATCGAACCAATTCTGCACATGGCACTATCCTCTGCACTAACTCTGCTACCTGAATCTCCAACTCGTGTTGCCCGGCAAACAACTGGCCCTTTTCTGAGGCATCCGCGACAGTTTTTAAGAGAAATTGCGGGGAATGACCAAATATCATAGGTCCCTGTCCAAGGACGTAGTCGATGTATTCGTTTCCATCAACATCCTTGATAGACGAGCCCGTAGCGGATTCAAAGAAAAGTGGATGTGGCGACTCGGACAGTCGCACATTCGAATTCACGCCCCCAGAAATTACTCTCTGCGACCTCTCGTAAAGAACTCTACTCCTACCTAAATTCATCCCAGTCCTCCTCTCGAATCATGTCCCATAGCATACGTCAGAAAGGCTTTTAGTCGTTCAGTTATCGCTCTGACTATGTCGCTGATATGCTAGTCATCCTAGATAATTCCGGTTTTAAGGACACGTTCATGCAACTCGCAATTCTTGGCATGTATCACGAGACAAATACCTTCTCGTCAGTTTCAGCAGTCTATGATTCATTTGATATCTACAGGGGGCAAGAAATCATTAAAGAGTATGCCAAATCGCATACAACGGTCGCTGGATATTTGGCATGTTCGGATGAATCCAACGATATAGAGGTCGTACCACTATTTTTCGCTATTACAGGCCCTATCGGTACTATCACAAAAGAAGCGTATGACAGGATCACCGGAGAAATGCTCTCGCTTATTGAAGATAGAGGGCCTTGGGATGGAATTCTCTTAGCTCTCCACGGTGCGGCAGTTTCAGAGGAGTTCCCTGACGCTGATGGAGAAATCACACGCAGGGTTCGTACTATTGTCGGTCCTGATATCCCAGTAGGCCTAAGTATCGACATGCACGCCAATGTTTCTCCCATAATGGTAGAAAACGCCGACGTCACAACGGTATACCGGACCAATCCACATTTGGACCCGCGGGAACGCTCTTTAGAGTGCGCATCACTCATCATAGAGACAATAAAAGGGAATATCGCGCCTCTCTCATGGCTTGAGACCCCTCCCCTTACTATCAATATAGTCAGGCAATTTACGGACGAAGAACCCATGTTGTCTGTTCTAAAGGACCTGCATGAGGTTCTAGAGAAACCCGGACTTATACACGGTAGTGTCGCACAGGGCTATCCTTACGCCGATGTCGAGGAAATGGGAATGTCTTTCCTAACTATAGTGGACATTAATCAGTTCGCCGACCGAGACGATGCTCAGAGAACAGCCCGCGAAACATCACAATGGATGGCACGTCGCGCCTGGGAACGCCGTAAACTCTTCATCGGAGAAACACCTTCCCCACGAGAAGCTTTAACTTACGCAGATGAGGCATATTCGGGACTTGACCGGGGTCCAATCATCTTAATGGATGTTGGTGACAACATCGGTGGAGGGAGCAGTGCTGATTCTACGTACGTTCTTGCTGAAGCCAAGCGTCTAAAAGTGAAGGGGTATTTGCAAACGTTATATGATCCTGAATGTGTTCAGCTCTGCATTAAAGCAGGAGTTGGAGCTTCTATAATTCTAAAAGTTGGAGGGAAAACCGACAATTTTCATGGTGACCCTGTAACAGTATCAGGAACTATTCGCACACTTTTCGACGGCAAGTTTGAAGATGAGGGACCAACACACGGTGGATTCAGATTCTACGATGGAGGCCCTACAGCCGTCCTTGACACGGATGACGAACACACACTAGTCCTCACATCGTTACGTTGCGGGAACACTAGTCGGGAGCAGATGTACTCAGCCGGAGTAGCTCCAGAACGCTACAGAGTAATACTTGCAAAGGGGGTGGTCTCCCCCCGTCCCGCCTACGCACCAATAGCCCAAGAAATAGTTTTGGTAAACTCCCCTGGGATCACTACATCAGATCTATCATTTTTTAAGTATCATCGGAGGCGACACAAACTTTACCCATTCGAGGAAGCAGCACATTATTAACTTAAACCGATTCTCTGGGTTATCCTGCTAATTGAGATGAGATACGACTACGTAATTATAGGAGCTGGATCAGCAGGTGCTATTGTAGCTTCAAGGCTTTCAGAAAACCCTTCTATTTCTGTACTTTTGTTGGAGGGTGGGCCAGATTACCCCGATTTTGCCACGCTTCCCGATGATATCAAATTCGGCTACTCCACCGGAACAGACCTGGCTGTTGCAGACGAACACGACTGGGGATACACCGCCTTTGTCAATGGAACCGCGAATCCAAAAGATTCCCATCCCATACCCTCCGGACGAACTTTACGTATGCCTCGTGGAAAACTTACCGGAGGCACAAGTTCGATAAACGGACAGATATTTCTTAGAGCTTTGACTCACGACTTTGATCTATGGTCAAAAATGGGTCTCGAAGGCTGGGATTACGAAAGTGTTTTACCTTTTTTTCGCAAGTTGGAGACGGACCTCGACTATTCGGGAGATTTCCACGGTAAGGAAGGTCCAATCCTTGCTCACAGATTTCCCAAGGATGAGTGGACAAAACCGCAGATGGGATTTCATAAGGCCGCCCTCGCCCTAGGATATCCAGAAGTAGATGACATGAACTTACCGAATGCCCATGGAGTCGGGCCATTCCCTTGTAATAATCCCGCAGGTATCCGCATGAGCACCTCCCTTGGATATCTTTCCCAATCGAGACATCGGCTAAATCTCACTCTTCGATCAAAGTGTACTGTGCAGCGGTTGGTAGTGGATAACAATAGTGTTACTGGAGTTGAGGTCAAGAGCGGAGGCGATAATTTTATCGCGGAAGGCAACATTATAGTGTTATCCGCAGGCGCTCTGGCAAACCCTCGCTTACTCATGTTATCCGGAATAGGACCGTCTAGACATCTCAATGAAATTGGCATACCAACTGTGAATGATCTTCCCGGAGTTGGTCAGAATTTAAGTGACCACCCTCAAAATTTTGTCCATGCGTCGGTGCATGACATTGAATTATTGGACACTACGGCACCGCGCTTACAAGTTGGGTTGCGCTATACAGCGACAGGATCAAATACCCGAGACGATATGCTGATGTGGATGGGCTCATACGCCGTCGATGGTGATTACAGGGATATTCTAACGGCCCAAAGAAACAAACCCGCTATCGATCCAACTGTTACCGGAATACAGATGACCATCTCGTTGTACTTAGCTACAAGTAAAGGAAGCTTACGGCTAAAGTCTTCTGATCCCGATGACATGCCAGAGATCTGCTTGAATCTCCTGGATACAGAAGATGATGTGAGCCGCATGGCAGATGGGGTGAGAAAAGCCTCAAATATAATGGATTCTTCGGAGATGTCCTCCGTTGTTAAAACACGCACTGTCCCAACAGACGAAATTTTGACAGACGATAAATTATTACACCGTTGGCTAAGAGAGAACACGACGACCGGCAACCATCTAACCAGTACTTGCGCTATGGGCCCTGAATCTAACCCGATGGCTGTCGTCGATCACAAGTGCAAAGTCAGAGGATTGGACAATCTCTACATTGCTGACGCTTCAGTTATGCCTGAATGTGTCAGGGCTAACACCAACGTTACAACTATGATGGTCGGGGAAAGGTTAGCGGATTATCTGCTAGGTATCTGATCAAAAATATCCATTGCTGATAGTGGGCCGAAAAATGTGTACATAGGCTCTCTTAGACTTTTTCAGCTGTCTCTTTTTCGACATGCAAGAGAACAAATTTACCCTAGACGTTACAAAGATTTGGGAAGTAGAGGCTGGTGACTATGCCAAACCCGACAACCCAAGAGCAGTCTGCCTACTCAGATAACAAAGCTTTACCTGCGGTTTTCAGACCCTCTAGCCTGCTTTCACGTCCAAGCGGAGGGCCCCGTAATCGTTTCCTTTTTGAAGACGGGAGAAATCAGGTGTGCCTCCAACGCGATATCCCTGAGGATCTTCCGTCTGGTTTCGCGAGGGGAAGGATAAACAGGAACTGCGAAGAATTTTGGATAGTCATAAGCGGCACGTATCAAGTTGCGATCGGAACTTATGCTCCTTTCAGAGCGACTCATGGGGATATCGTCTTATGCCCCGCAGGCATACCACAACTAACTTCGGCCTTAGAACCGTCAGCCAGATTTGTCTCGACGGGCTGTGATGAATCAACACGAGAGATCACATATGAAACTGGATCTGACTCGCTTCCTGATCAAGAGACTTATGTAAACCGCTTTCTTTTAGAAAATTCTTTCCTATCAGAATTATCTAAAAAGGCTAGGCGCCACACCATCATCGACACCGATAAAAACCGGATGTTCATTATTAGGGAATCCCCAGGAACAACCAGCAGACCACACTGGCACCACGATTTTGATGAATGGTGGTACATAGCTCAAGGGAAGTTGTCATTTGCTGTAGGAGAAGAAAGTACAAAGATTCAGGCCCGTGAGGGCGACATCGTGTTTGTGCCAAGAGGATTCCGGCATAGTATCACCACGGCAAACGGTGAAGACTCCCTCAGGTTGCCGGTGACAACCGTGGAGAGTGCCCATGTTTAAATGGACGGTGATGATTCCGCTCCCCCTCCTCGTATATAGTTATGGTTGGTAAGCTATTATTCTACGTATAACAGAACATTCAACACGCAAGTGAGTGAAGTTAGAGTTTAGCTAAAAGCGGTTCTCATATTCACTAATTGAGGGGGAAAATGGCAACTTCAAACACACAAACCCGGTTCGATAACAATTTCACTCGAAAATTTGGGTTTCCTAAGGAACGCCCCGCTGGCAAGGTAGTTGAATCGCTGCGACAATCTCACATGGATTTCATAAGCCAGTCACCATTTTGTGTAATGGCAACGGCGGATTTGGCTGGAAGCTGTGATGCTTCTCCGAAGGGGGGGCTCCCGGGATTCGTAAAAATATTGGACGAGAGGCATTTACTTTTCCCGGACGTCGCCGGTAACCGCTTGTTCCAGTCCTACCAAAACGTCGAAGCGAATCCTCACATTGGCCTTGTTTTTTTTATTCCAGGCATCAACGAGACTGTTCGAGTCAACGGAACAGCCTCCATTGTCAGCGGTGAACAGCTGAAGGAGATGGAAATAGCACTGGAAGTTCAAAACCCAGACGAAAACGCTAAAGTACTTCAAGGACTCCTAGTCGAGGTCGAGGAGTCGTATGGGCATTGTCCGAGAGCATTTACTTTCGCAAATCTTTGGGATACAAACCAGATCAATTCGAACCGGGGAATCCCAAAAAAGCTCAACGACTGACGTCTTATCTAGCCAGGTTTAAAATGAGACCATAGTTACCGTTAGTCAATAATCAGAAAGCGAGTGAGAAATGGTTCTTAAGAAAGCTTCCCCTGACATAGACCTGATGGCGCACTTGATGCGACGGGCGGGATTCGGAGCGACAAGGGACGAACTAGAGCGCCGGTCCAATCAGGGTTATGAGGAGACAATAGAAGAATTTTTGAATCCTGGCTCCCAAACACCAGTTGATATCTATGAGTTTTTACGTTACTACCCAATGTGGTGGAAACCCGGCACCATGGGAGGATTAGGACAGGCGCCCTGGGTCTGGACTATGATCAACACTCCAGCACCATTACAAGAGAAACTTTGCCTCTTTTACCACAATATTTTCGCAACTGGTGTTGCCAAAGTGGACCACTACGATGAGATCCAGGACATGATAGACATGTTCCGCGACAAAGGCCTCGGGCACTACAAGGAAATTCTCATGGAAGTCGCAAAAAGCCCTGCCATGATCTATTGGCTCGACAACAATGAGAACCACGCCGACTCTGTTAATGAAAACTGGGGAAGAGAGCTCCTAGAGCTCTTTACTATGGGAGTCGGCAACTACACAGAGACAGATGTACGTGAATGCTCTAGGGCGTTCACAGGTTGGACGTTGGAACACAAGCTACCACGCTTCCACATGGGCCGTTGGGACTGGGATTTCAAATTTCTCCCAGAGGATCACGATTATAGCGAGAAAGAGTTTCTTGGACACAAGGGGAACTTCGACGGCGAAGAGATAATTGATATCATCTTGTCGAAGCCGGCCACAGCAGCATTCATAGCCCGCCACCTCTACAGTTTTTTTGTTGCAGACGAACCTCAAGTTCCAGCCTGGTCAGTGACTCCACCCCGAGACCCAGAGGCAGTACAACTTCTTGCAGATGCACTCATGGAAAGCGACTATCACATTGGGAATGTATTAAAAAAGCTTTTCAACAGTGATTTCTTTAAGCGACAACGATTCAGCAAAGTAAAAAATCCAACAGAGGTAGTTGTCAGTACTCTGCGGCTTGTAGGTGGAACAGAACGCCCTGCGCCAGAGATTATGGACTGGACTGGACAGATCGCATACATGGGCCAAGATTTACTCAATCCGCCAAGTGTCGAGGGCTGGCATAACGGCGTAGAGTGGATCAATAGCGGCACACTCATGAAGCGCACTAACTTCGTCTCAGAGCTGATATCAGATCCTTCACGTCCAGGGGTAGAGGTCATTATTAGCCGAGTGAAGAAAGCCGGGACAGAGCCATCAGATATTGTCGACGCATGTTTAGACATCATGGGACCACTAATCGTGTCAGAGACCACCCGATCTGAACTCATAGCTCATGCCGATAGGCTAGGTGAATTCGACTGGTCTGGGACCGGAATAGAGAGGCTGACGGAATTAATGCAGTTAGTCGTAGCTACTCGAGAGTACCAATTTGCTTGATGGCCCGCTACCAGGTTTATACCCTGAGACTGATCCCAATTTCATTAACCAAAACCTTGGAAGGTAAATGTAATGTCAAATAAAAACAAGGACCCGGTTATCGTCGTTCTGCAACTAACCGGGGGAAATGATTACATGAACACGGTAGTCCCTCACTCCAACTCGCAGTATCGGGACTACCGTCCAACGGTAAACATCGGTGAGGATGACGTGATTCGATTAAACGACGATATCGGGTTCCATCCATCAATGAAGCCGCTAGCGGAGATGTACCAGGCTGGAAACGTCGCAATAATACATGGAGTAGGCTACAACAACTCCCCACGATCCCACTTTCGATCGATGGACATCTGGCACACATGTGAACCCGAAACACTAGGTACAGAAGGTTGGCTGGGCAGAACAGTAAAGCAGATTGACCCAAACAAGGAAAACGTCGTAACCGCGGTAAGCATGGGACCCTCTCTTTATAGAGCGCTTGTGGCCCCCGACGTGCCTGTAGCTACTGTCGAGAATTTGGATAGCTATGGGTTACTTACAGATATCACGCCGGAAGAAAAACGCGACCGTGTTCTGGACCGTTACAAGCGAATGTATTCGCCTATGATCGGCTCCGGACCAGTAATGGATTTCTTAGGCCAAACTGGACTGGATGCAATAAAAGGTGCAGACATTCTTAATGTTGCTCCCGCGCGATATTCCTCCACAGTTGAATACGCTGACAATTCCATTTCCCGCAAGTTGCGATCGATTGCACAAATACATTTGGCAGAACTTGGTACCCGGGTTTTCTACTGCGATCTAGGAAGTTTCGATACGCATGCTGACCAGCTCGCGATCCACGATAAATTGTGGGCTTCCGCTTCCGTCGCAATCCAGAATTTCTTTGACGACTTAGAGGAGCATAACGCCGCAGACAACGTGACTATGTTCCTTTTCTCAGAGTTTGGGAGAAGAGTGTATGACAATGGCGCGGGAACAGACCATGGAGCCGGCGGCGTATGCCTTGCTATCGGCAAGGATGTGGTCGGTGGAGAATATGGCCAGTACCCATCAATGAAGGAATCTGATTTGGACCAAGGAGACTTGGTACCTGACATCGATTTCCGAGGTGTTTACACTACCCTAATCGAGGACTGGATGAAACTAGATCCTATACCCATAGTCGGTGGTCACTTTGAGAAACCTAGGTTTGTCTAGGTTATCAATTCAAGATAAAGACAATTTTTTACGACAGGCAAAAATGAGGCCAGTTTGGAGAGAATATGCTTACCACCTCAACTAAAGGGCGGGCGCTTGACTATTCCAGGGTTATCGGGGGCAGGCTATTTCGCGGAATTGTATACATTACCTTAGGTGACGATAACGATGTCTATGCCGTTTTACGTGACTCCTATAATTCCGGCATCGTAAAGTTGACCATAGGTGAGGAACTGGATGATGAAGAAGAAATCTTGTCTTTCGCCAATGTTTCCGAAGGTGTTTTTAAACAATCCTGGCCGGCTTGTGCTGTTATTCAAGATAAAGAAGTTTTCGTTACTGACGAGCTACAAAACTGCATCCTAGTTTTCAACACCGATGGGCAATTTATCAGGAAGTTCGGTAAATCCGGGAACAAAGATGGGCAGTTTGACAGACCCTCTGGAATCACCCTGGATAAACGGGGTAATCTCCTAGTGGCCGACACCCTGAATCATCGCGTCCAAAAAATCACACCGTCAGGTGAATTTATATCAGCTTTTGGTTCACATGGAACCCTGCCGGGTGAACTGAACGCTCCGTGGGGCATAGAAACTGCAGGGGATGGGGCCATATTTGTCGCTGATCACTTAAACAATCGAATCCAAAAATTTGACGAGTCAGGAAATTTGATTCTTGAACTAGGTAATACTGGCACGGACACAGAACGCCTCAATCATCCGTCTGATGTAGCTCTTGACCCTGACGGAGATGTATATGTTGCCGACTGGGTGAATAACCGCATACAGATCTACAATTCAGAAGGAACTTACATTGCCAGTTTAGAAGGTGCAGCCTTTGAGTTATCAAAATGGCAACAACAGTATGTTCGTGGCAATCCGGATGTGCATAAAGCACGACGCAGAGTAGCTACTCTGGAGCCAGAGAAATGGTTCGCATTGCCCACAAGTGTCGCTTTTGATCCTATAAAATCGCGGTTATTGGCTGTAGATTCCCAGAGATGGCGAATCCAAATATACGATAAGCTAGATGGCTATTCTGACCCTCAGTTTAATATCTAGTCTCGATTGGAATCCATCAGTTTTCGGGCTGGCCATAGCGACCGGGGCAATTAATCTGGTTTCCATCTGACAAGGCACATCGTTCTCCCAGCGGAACCCATCAACTCTAGCCCGCCTTCAACCGGGCTTAGGTGAACCTCTAGGAGGGAAATTAGATTCTCATCCTTTCTCGTACCTTCATTCACATATATGCGCTTTCGTAAATCATTTATGGCCTCAATTTTCGATTCGTATATGTGAGGGCCTAGCGTTTCCAAAATAGAAAGCTCCGGTATCATGCCCATTTCCCACAGTACCCCCATTAGCTCTGGCACACCAGGTAAATTAATTCTCTTCTCGCCATGAATCAGTTCCCACAGTACTTCAAGGTGTGCCTGTGGTGACCTCATGAATGCAAGGACGATTACTCGATCGGCTGTGAAGCGGTTTATGTTCCGTACAAAGGTTTCAATATCTTCTATACCATAGACGACATGAGAACAAAGCGAACCACTATGAATCGAAACATTGAACGATAATCTCTCCCAGAGTGATCGGATGGCCTCCACATTGTTAATCCCTGATTCTACAGAGGCTTCTTTTAATTGATTTAGCATGGATTCTGATGAATCTACTACAGTTACTTTTTCGCGGTGCAAAGCCAGTGGCAAGGCGAGTCGCCCCGCTCCGCCACCTACGTCAAGTAGAGAATCACAGCCTGTGAACTCCTCTTCTAAGCGGACCAAAAGGGGATCATTTAAGCGATATGGGTCGTCCCGGAATTTATGAGCCAAATCCTGCCAGAAATCTTGTTCGGGATCGAAATCAATCTGGGCAGCAATCGATTGTGAGTGATGGGCTTTAACTTGGGTCCGCCATCTCTCTATTCCGCCCATAGTGAAAACATTATCCTTATCAAAACTGTCATCCCTCGTGCTTACACAGTCGAGCAGCTTAACACTTAACCCAAGGCCTTTAAAGCTTCTTCGGCCAATCGGAAAACCCGGTTCATTCAATGAGTTCCCAGGGCATCATGCCATGGCTCCCCAACGGAATCAAACCTGGCAAATGGGGCTCCTTATTCCAATATTTCCAGGTGCTCACCTTGTTACAGTGCACGAGAGACTTACCACGTTAGGCTAGTCCGATATTCTGGAGGAACATTAAGGTGTGCACCTAAAATATGAATTCGACCGGCTATAGGGATTATTGGTATACGCCTAACCAGAAATAGAGTTATCTGCGGACAGGTTGGCCAATACTCTATTCCACTTGCCTGAGTCTTGGATCGATTCGATCCCGTAGTCAATCTCCTAGCAAAGTTAGAGCTTGGACATTCGAAAGAATAGCGATGCCAGGAAATAGGCAGTCCCGCCATGCATCATCAATGTACATACTGGCTGAGGCGATGATCGCTCCCCACGTCGGAGTAGGAGGAGGCATCCCAGCGCCGAGGGAGATTAGCGACGACTACGACCGTATTGAGAACTCCGGGTAGTATGTGTTTCTAGAGTATCCTAGCTGTAGAGGCACCAGAAACCTTGACCATCGAAACGTAATCCAATTGTTTCAACAAGAGCACTTCGTCAATAATTGTCGCGTCCCCTACACCATAATGTGCAATCCTGCCCGGCTCCTGCACAACATAATTAGTTGATACATGTAATTCTCGCATCTGTGTCACATCGTCTGTGGTCACATAAACGAGCGAACCAATACCGTCCCGATGGAGCGGAGGATACCTTTCGAGTGTAACCTTGAGCCAGTGATTTCCATTCGAAGTATCATTTCGCAGGCGCTTTTCAACGCTAAATGACCTAATTTTCAGTCATGTCTACTCATTTATTGACTTCCGTAATATAATTGTTACCCGTCGGCAGGTCTACCTGCGGATGAACAGCGGTATAGATATCAATAGAGTTGACTTGGAGGTATTACTTTGGGTGAGTCCAAAATTCGCTTTGGTACGGCCCTTTTGGCCGTCGGCGCACTAGCAGTTTTATTGATGACTGCGATTGCGTGTAGCGCATCCGACGAAGAAGAAGCTGCTCCTGCTGCCGCTGCTCCTGCTGCTGCTGCTCCTGCTGCCGCTGCTCCTGCTGCCGCTGCTCCTGCAGCAGCCGCACCGGCGCCTGCTCCTGCACCGGCCCCTAAGCCCGCAGCAGCTAAGCCTGCACCGGCGACAAAACCTGCGCCGGCCGCGAAGACAAAAAATGTTTACGGCAGAGAGATGCCCGCAGACGCTGCCCCCATGGGGGACCAGTTCCTGAAGATGAACTACAACAGAGAGGGTGAGGCCCTTGAGTTTGCGGTAAGCGTCTATAACTCAGCAGCTGGCGGTTTCCAGAGTGGATTCAGCCTGGCTCTGCTCAGTACAGACCTATCAACAGTGCCTGGCAGCGCGACTGGTTGGTCCTCCTCTGACGACATGAAGACATGGACCTTCAATCTTGACAAGGATCTCAAATGGAGTGATGGCGTTCCTGTTACTGCTCACGACTTCGTTTACACGTGGCAGTACTACGCAGATCCAGAGCATGCCTATGACTTCACCTGGTATTTCGGAATGCTTGAAGTCGAAAATTACGGTGCTGTTAGTAAGGGTGAAGAACCCAAGGAAGCCCTTGGCGTAGAGGCGACTGATGATTACACGTTAGTCTTTCATCTAGACACTCCAGCTCCTTACGTGCCCGGTTTCATGATGTATGGCACGCCACTGGCGAAACACCAGGCTGAAAAGCACGGCTATTACTACTCAAACGATCCAGCCACAGCGCTTTCCAGCAACCCGTGGCAACTAAAGGAATGGATACCCAACCAGCACGCCGAATACGAGCCAAACGTCAACTACACGGGCTCATGGCTCCCTTACGTTGAGAATCTTAAGAAGGTCTACGGAGAGCGCAGTTTCGACCAGTATCTTGCTGGCGAGATTGACACAGTTAACGGACCCTTCTCTCCGGCAGATCAGGAATATCTCATGGGAGATTCGAATCTGCTGAAAGAGCGCGGACTGTCACCAGGTGACTTCCGCACCCACTATCTCTTTTTTGACTTCCAAAGCGAGCCTTTTAACGACTTAAAGGTCCGACAGGCATTCGCCAAGGCTATAGACCGTCAGTCGATAATGAAGAACGTGGTGGGCGAGGCGGCTGGTGAACCCAGATACGGAATTCTTATTCCCGGGTTCCCCGATGCTGCAGGT
>ERZ651768.803-NODE-803-length-23274-cov-94.407596_pt1 | contig 23274 bp, 22 predicted proteins | sample MGYA00514754_ERZ651768 | MGnify/ENA metagenome assembly ERZ651768
CTGGTAACTGATGGAACAAATCTAAGAACTAAAAAACGAAGAGTTAATAAGTATATTATTGAGCTTATAAAAAAAGTAATAAATTGCTGGAGAATTCCATCAATATATCCAAAGTGCATACCGAACACAACAGTTAAAGATCCAAGTCCCACGAAGACCATAACCAAACCTGGGACAAGAAACTCAATGGCCATCAAGAAAATTCCAGAACCTAACCAAAGGCTAAAAGCAAGATTTTCCATAGCTTCTGATTTTAATCGACATACTTCTCAATTAATGTAAATATCTATAAAAACGATTTGTCCTAGTTAATTTTTAGTAAATCATCTTTAGATACACTCCATGCAGGGTCGCTATGCTTATCCCAATAAGTCTTATGCAGCTTCCTTGTTATTTCACCAGGAGCTCCCCGCCCAATTGGAAGGCCATTTATTTTTGTTATAGGCATTATTCCGCCAGCAGTTGAAGTTGCAAAGACTTCATTTGAGCTTTTAAGTGTTTCTAATGATATTGGCCTGAGTTGAAATGGCACGTTTAATTCTTTAGCTAAATCTAGAACTGTTTGTCTAGTAATTCCTTCTAAAACGCCTTTATTAGGGGAATTTAGACCTGTCTCATCAACGCAGAAAATATTAAAACCAGGGCCTTCAGAAATATTATTTTCTTCATCAGTTAGAATCACTGTGTCATGACCATTATCGTAAGCTTCAAACATTCCACTTACTAAGTCAAGCCAATGATAATTTTTAATACTTGAGTCAACAGAGTTTGGCGATATTCGCCTTCTATTACTCACTAAAACATCTAAACCTTTCCCAAATTCCTCAGGTTTTAGGATCCATCCGAATGGAACTGCAAATGCAATAAAGCGAGGCTCAGATTTACGTGGATCTCTCTCAAAATTAGGAGACATTCCTCTAGTTTGAATCATCTCAACGTAAGCATTATCTAAACCAGAACGTTCTACGCAGCCAGCAAGTATTTTTTTGAGGTCAATCCGACTAACTGTACAAGGCATTCTTAATTTTTCTGTCGATTGAAAAAATCGGTCAATGTGCTTATCTAAACGAAAAAAACGACCTTTCCAAACATGTACAACATCATAAGTTGCATCAGACCTTAAAAATCCCCAGTCTAGAACTGGTATTCGAGCTTCCGATATTTGAATGAACTTGCCATTCATCCAGGCAGCTCCTTTTGGGAAAATATATTCTTTCATAGTTATTTATTTGGTGTTCCACTAAGTTAATATTAAAGCTAGAATTATTTTAAGGAATTCAAATATTTTAATCTTATGGTTTCCAACCAGCTTTGATGAGACCTTAGATTATAATATCAGTAAGTGGAGACTTTCGGAAATAGTTATCTGAAGTCGTATTTATTTTATAAATTAGGACCGGCTTCGAGATAATTATTAAGGAAAATATATGAGGTATTTAGTTGTGGGATATTAATATTAATTGCTGTACTTTTTGATGTTTACTGGCATTAAGAGTAAAAACAGCATTCGATGCTTTCGCGGTTATTAATCTGCATCAAGACAACTCAGGCCCTGATATACTTCCCTTGCTTCTGAAAGCACTTATTAGCATCTTTGCCCCATCATCTCCTGTGAGTAACCCCCACTAATTCTTCACAGTCAGACACCCTCCAAGTAAAATCCCCACATTCTTGTAAAATACACCTAATGATGATATTTTGATTACTCGAAAACCTAGGCTGATTGAAGCAAGTCTCTGCCGACTGAAAAACTTAGAAATTTCTTTCGGCCACTCCACTTTTCTCTCTGTCAAAAATTACAAGTACTATCAACTATAGTAACTGGGCGAAGATAGTATTTTTGTTCCCAATTTATATAAAATTATCCTTTGGAATAATGGAAATAAATTCAAAGTATTTAGGTATTATTTGCATTACTTTAGCTCAAGTATTCTTTACTACTCAGGACATGGCAATCAAGTTTATAAGTGGAAATTATGCTTTACATCAGATCATATTGATTAGAGCAAGTGTAGCAATCTTATTCACACTTCTTGTTTTTGTACCAATAGATGGCGGGTACAAATATCTCCTTAGCAAGCGACTAGGACTTCATCTTTTAAGGGGATTTGGAATAGTAGTCGCTAATCTTTGCTTTTTTACATCATTAGTTACTTTGCCACTGGCTGAAGCTGTGGCTATTTTCTTTATTGGACCATTGCTGATTACCTCACTGTCTGTATTACTAATCGGAGAAAAGGTTGGAATGCAAAGTTGGGTAGCTGTTTTTGTGGGACTTATAGGTGTGTTGATAATGCTCAGGCCAGGTTTTGGAGTTTTCAATCCTGCAAGCATGCTTCCTCTAGGTGCAGCACTAGCATATTCTCTGGTTCAGATCATGACCCGTAAAATGGGTGAAGCCGAAAAGGCTTCAACAATGGTCTTTTATATTCAACTGAATCTTGTTTTTTTTAGCAGTCTTATGGGCCTTATCTTTGGAGATGGGAATTTAGCCGATCCATCACAACCAATTATTTTTTATCTATTTCGGGCCTGGATAGTACCAACCTGGCAGGACTTGATGATCATGTTTGGGATAGGGATGTTTAGTGGATTGGGGGCCTATTTCATCAGCCAGGCGTACCGTATTTCAAAAGCGGGAATAATAGCACCTTTTGAATATGTAGCCCTCCCGTTATCTATTTTTTGGAGTATCACTATTTTTGGAGATTGGCCAGATATAGTTTCGTGGATAGGAATTGTTCTAATAGCTGGATCCGGACTATACGTAGTTTACAGTGAAACTGTTCAAGGCAGAAAAAAAGATCTTTACCGTCCTATACCTCGAAACCGTTAAGCCTACTAAAACTATTTAACCTTGGAGAACCTCCAGTGAGAAACACCATTAATTATTCACATTCATTTTACCAAAACTACCACCCACACCTAACATGGGATCCCGGTAGCTGTTTACTGTCACATTGGTTTATTCTAAACTTCCAATCTCCAAGAGCCCTTTAATCGTTTCATCACGTAATTCTTTATTAATCATGATGATATGGTTCTCCACGCATTATCGTAAACGCACGATAAAGTTGCTCCAGTAAAATTAATCTCACCATTTGATGTGTAAAAGTCATATCGGAGAGGCGCAACAATTTTACTCCCGAAGGCAGCATTGTTTTGTCAAAACCATATGCACCGCCAATGAAAAAGTTGACCCTCCGCCATCCGAGTGGTATTTGTTTTTCAAACCATCGAGCCAAACTTTTTGAGGTTTCACGCTTCCCGCTTTCATCCAAAAATATGTTCAATTCAGAAGAGTCCAGGCGTTTCAGTAATTTTTCCGTTTCCTGCCTGCGCCACTGATCTGTCGTACCTGAATTATACTTGACCGGCTTAATTTCTTCAAAATCAACCTTGATGTAATGCGAGAGTTTCTTCAAATAAACTTTAATTCCATCCTGAACAAAAGGCTCCTGCGATTTCCCAATCCAAATTAAGCGGATGCTTCTCATAGGGGCGGCTGTTTCAAGAATCTGGTTTTCAGGAATTAATTCTCATCAGTCGAATGGTATTGCAGACATCAACAAAAGACAACGCAAAAACAATTTCAAAATTGGATTGTGATTGTCACAAAATCCTCTATCTTTTTATAAGGCCACTTGTACTGCAAAACCAATTGCGTAAACACATTTATTAATTTTTCTGTTGAATCTGAATGTCTGAAATCCAAACTAATAATCCTCCAAATGCAGGCACAGCACGTGTTCTTGATGAACAACTCCTCTTTCGCGGAAATTGGGCCGAGATTGTGGAGTTCAGCTATGAAGATGACAAAAAACAAGTACGTAAATGGGAAGGATTGCATCGTAAACACCGTGCAGAGGCAGTAATTATAGTTGCCCGAATGCAACCTTCTGGACGATTTATTATTATTCGCCAATTTCGTCCACCAACAAATTCTTATATCCTGGAATTTCCTGCAGGTTTAGTTGATCCTGGTGAATCTCAGGAAACAACTGCAATCCGTGAACTTTTTGAAGAAACAGGTTATGTTGGTACAGTCGAAAATATTAGCCCAAGATTGTTTTCTTCTCCCGGAATTCTTTCAGAAACCGTTTCATTTGTACAAGTTCAGGTTGATGAAAACATCGCAGAGAACCTACAGCCAAAACCAGAAAATGAGCCCGGAGAATTCATAACTGTATTCGTCAAATCTCCGGATGAAATTGCAGAATTTTTCAAGCAGGAAAAGAAGCAGGGTGTCCAATTTGATGTTAAACTTTACACCTATTTCATGGTGCAGGGACTTTTGTAATATTTAATTCAGCAACCTTTCAAATGGGTAATCTTTCCGGAACTGAAATTTCAGAAGATATTTTGTCGCCAACAATCACTATTGGCCATTCTGCCGATATAAACAGTTCCGTTGTACCGGAAGCATTTTTGACAAGCCCGGAAGCAACCAGTCTTTTTGAAAACTGGTACTCAAAGCAGAGCAACCCCGATGCTGCGGCAGCACTCTTAAAGAATCTCAAACAACTTTCTTTGAGCCCCGCCACTCTCCAGGCTGCGTTGTTGTTTTTGCAATATCAGGCAGCCGATGATTTGCCGAAAGAGTTTGAATACAAAACATCAATTGATTCAAAGGGCTCTTTTTCAGATGCATTGCCGCTTTATCACAGGATGCTCAAGGTGCAGCAGTTTCCTGTACGTCCGAAAAATTCTGAGCAGGCTGAACTTACCCTGCGTATGCTGCTGACAGTTCTGGGTGACGTCCAGTTGTTGACTGTGTTCCTGGTGCTGCAGCTTCAGCAATTGGAACAGCTGGATTCCCTGTCTCCGAAAGAGAGAGATGAAACAGCCTGGACTGCTCTGCATGTCCATGCTCCCTTAGCAGGACGCTTAGGAATTTTCTGGATCAAGGCAGAGATGGAGGACCGTGCATTTAGGCAACTGGAATATGAAAATTACCAAAACCTGAAGAAAAAAATTGCTCGAAAACGCAGTGATCGTTCAGAAAGTGTTGAAATAATTTCAGAAAAAATTCGTCATATTTTGACAGAGGCAGGAATCACTCATGAAGTCCAGGGCCGCTACAAACGTTTTTACTCGATTTTTCAAAAACTTGAGAAAGTCGAAAACAATTTTGACCGAATTCAAGATTTGATTGGATTTCGAGTCTTGGTAAATGGTATCGATGAATGCTATGCGGCACTGAGTTTTATTCACGAAAACTGGACACCGATAAAAAATCGTTTCAAAGATTATATCGCAAACCCTAAGTCCAACGGATACCAATCTCTCCACACGACAGTCACAGATTCCCAAAATGGTCCCTTGAGATATTTAAGGCCAATTGAAATTCAAATCAGGACACATAAGATGCACCGGATGGCAGAATATGGGGTTGCGGCACACTGGCTGTATAAGGAAAAACGACAACCGTCAAAAGAAAAAAAAGCTGAACAAATTGAAGTGTCACTGGCAGAACAAAGTAAAGCAGAGAGGCATAACGAAACAATGCCTCTTATTGATTTGTTTAGTGACAATATCTATGTAATGACTCCTGCAAAAGAAATCCGGGAACTACCACAAACTGCCACACCCGTTGATTTTGCCTATGCAATTCACACGGAAGTTGGTAACCGTATGACCGGCGCAAAGACGAATGGTAACATCACGCGCCTCGACAGTTCCCTGCAAAGCGGTGATACAGTGGAAATCCTTACATCCCCGCGACAGGAACCCCGGAAAGAGTGGCTGGATTTTGTGAAAACACGTCACGCCCGCAATAAAATTAAACATGCTTTACACGAGCGGAGCAGAGAAGGAAGACGAAAAGAAGGTTTGGAAATGTTGGAACGGGAATTCAAGAATCACAGTCTTAATCTGAATCGACTGATTCGGGAAGGGCGGATGGAAAAGGAATCACGTTTACATAAAAATCAAGAATTTGAGCACATACTTTTTTCCATTGGCGACGGTTCTATTCGCAGTGAAGAAGTCCGTAGATGGTTTGCCGATGACCCCAGTTCTGTTACTGCCTCAACTCCGGAATCACCGGCACAACCTGAAACTAAAGCCAAGACCAGAAAAAAGAGAATTGCGGAATCTCCATCAACAAACAAGATTCTTGTGGATGGAATGGATAATGTCATGACACGTATAGCGAAGTGCTGTTCTCCAGATAAAAGCCACTCCATTCAGGGTTATCTTACTCTGGAGAGAGTGATCACAATTCATAAGTATGGTTGTGCCTATTTACAGAAATTAACTCCGGAAAGGATGGTCAAGGTACGCTGGGGGAACAGAAAGTAGGGCTGTTTTCAATACTTTGAGATACCTGAGGAAATTAAATACTGAACTTGCTGAAATTGCAACCATTCAGTTTAAATCCTGTTCAGCAAGCTGTGTGGAAAAATAATTGCCGACTACAGTGGCAGTAAATTATTTTTTCCAGAAAGATGGAAAAAGCAGTACAAGGACAGAGAACATTTCCAACCTGCCAACAAGCATCAGCCAGGCAAGAAACCATTTTCCTGCTGCTGAAATATGAGCATAGTTTTCTGAAGGCCCAACGTCACCAAATCCCGGACCAACGTTCATCACTGCTGCAATGACTGAACTCATTCCTGTCTGAAAATCCATAGAATCTAAAAGCACCATAACACAACTTCCACCCAAGACGAGAAATATGTTGGCAATGAAATAACAGATGGAGAGATTGACGGCAAACGGATCTATGGCACGCTGATTAAGTAGAATCGGCAGGATTGTCCGGGGCTGAAAAAACATTTTCTTGATCGTTGTTACCATGTATTTCCAGATGATAACAAAATGTACGATTTTAATACCGCTGGTGGTAGAACCTGCACATGCACCAATAAAGCAGACAACATAAAGCAGCATCTGTGCTGACTGAGGCCAAAGTTCATAGTCTGCAGTTGTGAAACCGGTAGTGGTCAGCAAAGAAATTATTTGAAAAGAAGCATGGCGCAGTGCATCAAAAAATCGATCATAGGTCCCATTCATCCACAAAATTAGTGTTGATATTCCACAGAAAAAACCAACAATAATGGCATACCAGCGTAATTCAGTGTTGATTCGAACTAAATTCCATTCTCCTTTCAGCATGTGGTAAAAAAGCATAAAAGTCATTCCGCCAAGAAACATAAAAATCGTAACAACCCAATCAAAATAAGCATTTCCGTAATAGCCAAGACTGGTATTTTTGGGAGAGAATCCTGCCGTGGCAACAGTTCCAAAGGCATGACACAGTGAGTCAAACAGTGACATTCCACCGCCCCAAAGCATCAGTGTTTGCAACATGTTCAGTCCGAGATAAATAGACCAGAGCCAAATCATGGCGTCACGGTTTCGTGGAAGAAATTTTTCTTTGGTTATAACTTGTCCGGGGCTGGACTCTGCACGAAAGATTCGTACTCCAGCCATGCCGTGAGGTAAAAAGATCAAGGTCAGAGTCAGAAATCCCATACCCCCAAGCAGATGAGTTTCGCTGCGCCAGAATAACAATCCATGAGGCAGGGATTCAATATCCGTCAGGATAGTTGCTCCTGTTGTGGTGTAACCTGACATCATTTCGAAAAATGCGTCTGTGAATGACGGAATTGAGCCGTGAATCACAAACGGCAGTGCTGATACAACGGAAATGATTACCCAACCAAAAACTGCGATGAGGACTGCGTCTCGGAAGCTTAATTCATAATCTTTCGGTGAAAACCACCATAAAGGCAGGCCCATCCCAAAAGCCGCCACTGCAGAAATAAGCAGAGCGCTAAAATCGTTCTCCTGATAAATCAAGGATGTGATGATGGGAAACAGCAGGGCAATGCTGGTAACCAGCAGCAGTGTCCCCACGACGTATGCTATGGAACGAAAATGCATTTATTTTTTCCAGTTCATTTGGAAGAAAGCACTCCGGGCAGGTGAAACACAAGTCAGCGAATCTTCTGCTTTTGCTTGAAAAAAAACGGACAAGGTTAACAAATCAGATAGACATTGTGCTTAGATTCAGGAAGAACTTTGTTTTGGGTTAGACTTTCATTATTGCATTCATCTTCAGAAGATGGTACATGGACTTCCGGATTATGTAATACATCATAAATTACCTGCATTATTTTGGAGGTTCTGCTGAATTGTTTAGCAGATGACGTTCATGATAGTATAATATTGTAAAGTGGCTTTCATATTCATTCAACAAAATAATTTTTTCTCTATGAAAGAAGCAAAATCTTCTTTGAAAAGACGTTTTCAGCGCTGGCTGATCACCAAAACGCTCATGCTGCTGATTCGAATTACTGGAAATACTACACGTATTAAAAGCAATAATCAGCAAATACTGAAAACTGCGCTGCAGGAATACGGCAGCGTAATTGTTGCCACATGGCACCAAAACATATATTTCAGTGTCTGGCTTCTGAGAAATCAAGAGCTAACTGCTTTGATCAGCAGCAGCGACGATGGTGAAGTTATTTACGATGTATTTACTCATTTTGGCTACCAGGCAGTACGCGGTTCAACCACTAGAGGCGGAATTCCCGCTCTGAAACAACTGATAAAACTGCTTAAGGACAAAACATCAGTTGCTATCACTCCGGATGGTCCGCTGGGTCCTCCGGAAAAAATTCAATCTGGAGTCGTACTGCTTGCAAAATACTCAGGAGTTCCTATCATTCCCTGGCACTATGAAGCAAAACATCTTTGGAAGCTTAAAAGCTGGGACAGACACAAAATTCCCAAACCCTTTACTACAATCGTTGAATCATTTGGAGAACCGTTCCACGTACCTAAAGAACTGTTGCCAGAAGAAGTCCCAGTGATTTGCGGTAAACTGGAGGCAATTTTACAAGAGCTTGCGCTCAAAACAGGAGAAGAAATTTCAACGTAGAAAAACAAACCATAAAATTACTGCAACTTCAATTAAATAGTAAATTGAAGATCAAAGGCATCAAAAAATCGATCAACCTCTTCCGGAGCCAAATTGTTGATTCCTGCTGCTGCGGCTCGACCCCCTCCGGAAAATTTAATGCATAATTTTTCTGCACCTTGCGGTTTTGAAATTGGGGCGCGGACACCAACCAGAAAAGTTCCGTCTTTTCTTTCAACCAATAGTGCATGAGCCAGATCCGGGGCTTCCCGCGCAACCTGATTGCTGTATACTCCGGATACACGACGGCACCATGCTTGATTTTGAAACTGATAAATTCTACCTGCAGAAGTTTGTCTTACAGGAAGTTCAGATTCTGCTTTGCGCATGTCATTCCGAAAACCTTCCCGCAACTGATTCAACTCACCGGATGCATGATAAAATTCAAACGGATCAGAAAAAGGCTGCAAAGCTTTAAACAAAACTTCAGGTGAAAAATGCAAATCGTCTATGGTTTCACCATATGCATTGTAATTGATCAGCTCTCCCAGTTCTCGTAATTCTTCAGTTTTTTTTGGATCCAGCTTCAAACTGCCGGCCAACTCATGTGCGGATACATGAAGGTTGTCTCCAAAAGATGCAACTATGGCCCAAAGGCGATATTTCCCTGACAAAAAACGATCTACCAGTATGCTGCTACAAACATCAGGACTCGTATCAATATGTGGATGAAAAAGTGGGGATTCAGGCATTTCTCCTGCAAAGTGGTGATCAAAATAGTGAACAGTATTACCCTGTTTCAATAACTGCAGGAGAGAATCCCGGTTGGCATGAGATGAAATATCGAGAACTGTGAGTGTACTGTCACGCGTGGCAATAATACGTTTCAACAGTAGATTATCACGTTTTACTCCTGTGACAAGGGAACTTTTCTGGGGATTGTGAAGACGCAATTGATGGAGGGCGCATATACCATCGGCATCCCCGTTGAAGACGTCAATGTAAGGCATCGAAGCTAAACTTGCTCTTCAGTTAATGAAAATTATTTGAGCAATCACGAAGGCAATAAAAAGGAGTATCCCAAACACAGCAATAGAACCCGATGAAAGAAATCGAGCTTCCGAGTTTGCCATCAGTGAATTAAGTCGTTTTTCACTTGCAGGACGAATTGTCCTTGATGAAACTTTCATTGGGTTAATTTTGGGAGGCATATTTTGTACTGGTTCAAAGCTGAAAATATTCGTTTTTGGTTCTAATTATGAATTTGCAAATTTAGAACCAACTTCCCAAAAACATATAATAAATTAATTCCTTCCCAAATTCCTTAAAGACGGCTTTGACGGTTGCGTAAATAGTGATCAGTTAAAACCAAATTAATCATGGCTTCTACCATTGGAACGGCTCTTGGTAAAACACATGGATCATGACGCCCTTTGGCTTTCAGTTTAACAGCTTCACCTTCACGAGTAACTGTATCCTGTTCGAAGTTAATCGTGGCGGTTGGTTTAAAAGAAACCCGTAAATCAATCTCTTCACCATTTGAAATTCCACCCTGAATTCCACCGGAACGGTTTGTGTTGGTCCGGATAGTTTCATCGCGCATCACAAACGCATCGTTATGTTCTGAACCTTTCAGCTTCACTGAATCGAAACCCAAGCCAAACTCAACCCCCCGTGTAGCCGGAAGTGACATTAATGCCTTGGCCAAATCTGCAGTCAGTTTGTCAAATACCGGTTCACCCAAACCTGCCGGAACATTCCGGACAACTGCCCGAATAATTCCACCTACGCTATCTCCGGATTTACGGACTTCATGAATACGGGCAATCATTGTTTCTGACGCTTCAGGATCCGGACAGCGCACAATACTGGCTTCAATCTTTTGTTCGCTGATGGATTCTTTATCCACTGAAGATTTTATCTCATGGATTTGCTCTACCCAGGCAATTGTCTGGATATTATTCCATTGCTGGAGCAGTTTTTTAGCGATTGCTCCGGCTGCAACTCTTCCGACGGTTTCACGTGCACTCGAGCGTCCGCCGCCCATCCAGTCCCTGAAACCATATTTCTTGTCGAAAGTGAAATCCGCGTGGCTGGGGCGATACAAATCTTTGAGATGCTCATAAGCATGTGACTTAGCATCTTCATTTAAGACCATCACAGAAATTGCTGTACCGGTGGTTCGCCCCTCAAAAACTCCTGAAAGAATCCTGGCAGTATCGCTTTCCTTTCGTTGTGTAGTTATTTTGCTTTGCCCGGGCCGCCTTCTGTCCAACTCATATTGGAGATCATCTTCACTCAACTGCAGTCCCGATGGGCATCCGTCGATGACAACTCCAACTCCGCCGCCATGAGATTCTCCCCAGGTAGTGATACGAAATAAATGTCCGAAACTGTCACCCATTTTTTAACTCAATTAAGATTGCTTAGCTGATTCTGCCAGTGTTTAAGTTCTTTCAGCATATCAATTTCACCTATAAGGTGCAAGAGACTTGGTTGCAAAATCTTGCAATTTCAGGCAGTGTACACTACACTTATCTAATGTTTTTTGCTTATCCGATCTAAAATAAATTTTCCGTAAAACACATTTCCTGTGAAGTGAAACAACTACACAAATCTAGCCCAAAATGGATCATGTACAGTTCTATGGGTTTGGAACTGGGATTGTCTGTTGTTGTGGGTTTTCTGATCGGCAGTTGGCTGGATGAGTGGCTGGATACAAAACCCTGGTTTTTGCTGGTGTTTGGTGTTTCCGGGATCATAGCAGGTTACAGGAGTATTTTTCGTTTGGTCAAAAGAGTTCAAGCTGATTCTGAGCAGGAACACGATTCACCGTCTTCATCCTGAAATTAAATTGCTGACAGCAACTGAAGACAATTCAAATATCAATTCTAAATAACGGGATTCCAAAAGATAACAGAGATAGTACCGAAAGCATGAACACCGATACCAAACCAGATACAGCTGTCGCTGAAGTTCAGGAAAGCCCTGATACAGTAAAAAAATCCGGCCATATCAAACAGGCTGACTTTTTTCGGAATCTACTTTTGGGCATCAGCATAATTTTAGTTGCAGGAACAGCAATTTTTCAACTTGACCTTATGCCTTCTGTCATGTTAGGATGTGCGGTTATTGGTTTTAATTATTACTGGACTGTAAAGTTTGTCCAAAAGTTGTTGCTGGAGCGAAAATTGTTCGCACTGGATTTGCTGTTTATACTTACAAAATTCGCGATTTCAGTAATAGTTTTGTTTGGAGCTTTGACTTACTTGAAACTACCACCAATGGGGTTACTGATCGGACTTTCCAATGTTGCACTTGCTGCAATCGTTTACTCTTTTGTTAGAGTGATGAACCCTCATAAATTTGCATAGATCAAAAAATTTAAAGAATGAACAAACGCCTTGCTCTAGTTAGTATTTTATTAGTAACAGCCACCACTGTTTTTGCTGCCGAAGGTGCATTCACGTGGTCTCATTTTTTGATAGGCTGGTTAGAACAACCGCTGGTTGAACTTGGAATTGACCCGGTTCCTATGTTGGACTTGCTGATAGTAGCAATCTTGTTGATAGCTTTTGCTTTTTTTGCAGGAAAACCATTCAGAAAAACAGATATGCTTGAGCCTTCCGGACGTGCAGATTTTTCAAATTTTGCAGAAGTTATTGTCAGTGGAATACTGAATTTTTTGAGCGGAACCATCCGCCACGGTGTTGGTGCACGTCCCATTCTTCCATTACTGGGAACTTACGGTTTATTTATTTTGCTTCTCAATCTTGCTGGTCTGGTACCTGGTTTCAATCCGCCTACAGATCAGTTTAACGTTACAATTGCCTTTGCAGTCATTATTTTTCTTATGACTCACTTTTTAGGCATTCGTCAGCATGGAGCCAGTTACATAAAACAGTTTCTGGGGCCCATGCCGGTACTTGCGCCACTGATGTTTCCTGTCGAGGTCGTCAGTCATTGTGTGCGCCCGCTTTCCCTTTCAATCCGTCTATTTGGGAACATGACCGGAGATCATAAAGTTGTCATGATTTTCACGTCAATTCTTGCAGTCGGACTGCCTATTCCGTTTATGGGTCTGGGAATTTTGGTGTCAGTGTTACAAGCATTTGTCTTTGTATTGCTGTCTGCCATTTATTTTGAACTCGCAATGAGTGAAGCTCACTGATTGCGCTGATTTATTTAACATCAAAAAGGATGTCATGAAAAAATTATTATTGTTGACGTTACTACTGTCAGCGAGTTTCCCTCTGTATGCAGCAGAAATGGGAGAAATGGCCACATTTGGAATTGCTCTTGGTGCCGGTTTAGCAATTGGACTTGCAGCTCTTGGTGGAGGAATCGGACAAGGTATCGCAATGAGCGGTGCATTGGAAGGAATTGCCAGGAATCCGAACGCATACGACAAAATTTTTACACCAATGATTATTGGTCTGGCACTGATCGAGTCACTCGTAATTTATGCACTTGTGATCGCGTTCATGTTACAGGGTAGAATCTGAAGCTCTCATTTTCTGCGGCTCTCAACGGGCCGCAACCCCCCACCTTTGATTTGATTCCTTTATAATTTGATGTGAAAAGCCAGGCAGAAATAATAGATCATTTTGCTTAACTCTTTCAGTTATCTAAAATCAATACACCATCGGACTGCAAAAATTCATTTCCTGAAGCATTGTCTGCATTTTTCAAAAGCAGCAGAAAATTCACACCACCAGAATCAGCGGGTGAACGCAGAGTAACCAGTAAATCGCTTCCTGCATTTTTTGCGCGTCCTGACCAGTCTTTAAAACCTTCGACAAACACTGTGCTTTCCAGCACAGGCGGATTTTCCTGTAATTGATTCGGAGTAAGTTTCAGTAAATAAATATGTGCCTGTACTGCCGCACCATTCAGTTCCTGAAAAAGAATCTGTGACTCCAGAAATGCCTGACTTTGGAAGCGCTGCCGAATGCTTTGCTGAAACAAATTCAACATTACTCCTCCAATCAGCAACGTAAGAATCATCACAGTTATCAAAAGGAAGCCACGCATAAAATAAAACAGTTCTAAGGATTTAAGGAGTAGCACAAACTCTAAAACCAAGGGTTGAGCTTTGGCTGGTTTGACCTTTGTAATAACGGTTTGATGAGCGCAAACTGGTTGTCTCAGATGAGTATCCTCCGCCACGTGTTGACCTGGAGCCCCCAGTAGCAGGCCCGGACGGATTAGTTGCTCCTCCGGATATTTCACTATAATAACTCCCGCCGTAATAGTCAGAAGTTAACTCCCAGATATTTCCATGGAAGTCGTAAAGACCCCATGAGTTGGCCAGTTTGGTTTTTACAGCCTTGGGACCCGTGCGACTATTGCTGTCGTACCAGGCGTAGTTTATGAGGCAGCTGTCGTTGTCATTGCCGCATGACCATTTTGTAGTACTGCCCGCACGTGCTGCATATTCCCATTCTGCTTCTGTACAAAGCCGGTAAGTTCCAGAGCGATTACTAGTCAGCCAGGATGTATAATTTGCAGCATCGTTCCAGCTAACATAGTTTATCGGAAAATTTTCTTCTCCGGAAACATCGTAGGTCCGCTTTGAATTTGTTGTACTGCCTGTATAGCTGCAGCTACCTGCATCCACACAAGCTTTATATTCAGCTGCAGTAACTTCATGATCTGAAACATAAAACGGACCCGTCAACGTCACGGTATGAACAGGTAATTCTCTGGAATTACCTGTTCCATCACTTTGAGATTCATTATCTGCTCCCATTTCAAATTGCCCGCCGCTGAGAAGCACCATACCGAAGCTGTCAGCTGAGATGACAACCACGTTGCTTAAAGTAGAAAAACTCCACGACTTTGCTGAAGAAAGTGCATTACCTGCAGAGTCCTTAATTCCAGTAGTCAAAGAAACGCTGTAATCACGGAAATGCGTCAGATTGTCAGTAGGCGTGAAAGTGACTGTTGAACCATTTAAACTATAACTTCCGCTAATTGAGTTACTGGAATTATCCATCAGCTTGAAGGTGCTGGAACTGAGAGATGCAGAAGAAATACTCTCACTGAAAACTACAGTGATTGCAGAGTCAACAGTAATACTGCTGGCGTTTTCAGACGGACTGATTGAAACAACACTTGGTTGGGTGGTATCTGCAGCTGTATCTCCACCGGAACCTGTATCACCCGAAGAATTGTCACTCGAAGCAGAAACTGTGGTAAACTTCCAGGAACTGTCCTGATCCAGGCTGTTGCCTGAAATATCCTGAACTGTACTGGAGACAGATGCAGAATAAAGAGTTGCATTACTTAAAGAAGAGGATGGGAGCAAAACAACGACATTTTTTGAATTAGATAGTTTTGCAGGAACTGCAATTCCGTTAGAACTTAGAGAAAAATTATTTCCACTCACGCTGCTTGAATTTACATCGTTGTTGAAGCCTATCACAACAGATGTAAATAGTGACACCCCGGTTGCCTGGTCTTCCGGAATGGTGGAACTGATAAGAAATTTTGCAGATGAAGCCGTAGTACCGCCGCCGCTGTACTCTTCATCGGAATCCTTGCTGCAAGCCACGGAACTCAGTATAATTATTAACAGTACTGACTGCCATTTCAACAGTTTCACCAACATAGATGCTTTCCATGCAACTGAACATTCTTTTCATTAAACCCACCAAACGATGATAAGTCGCAGAAACACCAAGAAGGTGCAAGGAGAAATTATAGATTTCATGGTTTTCTGTTGTTGACTTGCATTTTTTAAAGGACAAAACAAAAAATTTTTGCTACGGTATGGTTTTCAGATACTTTCAACAATAGTTACCCGACAGGAGAAAGATATGAGTGAGCAGCAAATTTTCGAAATTCCGGCATCTACTAAAGCAAAAGCGTGGATCGACAACAACACTTATTTGAAAATGTATCAGGAGTCTGTGGATGACCCAAAAGCTTTTTGGGACAAACAAGCTGAGCGTCTGGACTGGTTTAAAAAGTGGGATAACACACTTGATTGGGACTTCAATGACGCACATATCCGCTGGTACGAAGGAGGTAAACTTAATGTTTCTTATAATTGTCTGGATCGGCACCTGGAAACACGGGCAGATCAAGCAGCCCTGATTTGGGAATCTGATGATCCAAATGTTGACAGAACCTTTACTTACAAAGAATTGCATGCAGAGGTGAGCAAATTTGCCAATGTGATGAAGAACCGCGGAATCAAAAAAGGTGACCGTGTAATGATTTATATGCCCATGATTCCGGAACTGGCAATAGCGTGTCTGGCCTGTACTAGAATTGGTGCTGTACATTCAGTAGTTTTCGGTGGATTCAGCGCAGAAGCCCTCAAAAACCGGATTCTTGATTGCGAAGGTAAAATGCTGATTACAGCAAATGCGGGAATCCGTGGAGGGAAAAGTGTTCCGCTTAAACAAAATGCTGATGCGGCCATGGAAGGCACCGGAACCGAAAGCTGCATAGTGGTGAAACACACGGATGACGACTGTAAAATGCAATCTGAAAGAGATTATTATTGGCATGAAGAAATGGCCGGCGTCTCTGCAGATTGTCCCGCAGAAGAAATGGATGCGGAAGATCCGCTTTTCATTCTCTACACTTCCGGTTCAACTGGAAAACCCAAGGGAGTTTTGCACACCACCGCAGGCTATCTGGTATACACTTCACTCACTCATCAATATGTCTTTGATTACCATGACGGTGATATTTACTGGTGTACTGCAGACATCGGCTGGGTTACCGGACACAGTTACATTCTGTACGGACCACTTGCCAATGGAGCAACGACATTGATGTTTGAGGGTGTTCCAAATTACCCTGATTTTGGACGCTTTTGGGACATTTGCGACAAACACAAAGTAAACATTTTCTATACTGCACCTACTGCTATCCGGGCAATTGCAAAAGAAGGAGATGAATTGGTCAAAAAAAGGGATTTAAGTTCCCTGCGTTTGTTGGGCACAGTCGGAGAACCGATCAATCCGGAAGCATGGCTCTGGTATCACCGTGTAGTTGGCCACGAAAAATGTCCAATTGTTGACACTTGGTGGCAAACCGAAACAGGCGGGATAATGATTACTCCGCTTCCGGGTGCAACCCGTACTAAGCCCGGATCTGCGACCCGCCCGTTTTTTGGGATCCAACCTCTGTTGGTGGATGCAGACGGCAACGAACTGGAAGGTGCCGCGGAGGGTAATTTGTGTATAAAACACTCCTGGCCCGGGCAAATGCGCACCGTGTATGGTGATCATGAGCGATTTATTCAAACATATTTCAGCACTTACAAAGGACTCTACTTCACCGGTGACGGCTGTCGACGTGACGAGGACGGCTATTACTGGATTACCGGACGAGTCGATGACGTACTGAATGTTTCCGGACACCGCATGGGAACCGCAGAACTTGAGTCAGCAGTGGTACTCCACAAAAACGTTGCTGAAGCAGCAATTGTCGGTTTTCCGCATGAAATTAAGGGACAGGGAATTTACGCCTATGTAACTTTAAATACCGGGGTTGAGCCAACCGATGATTTAAAAAAAGAATTGGTGCAGCAGGTTCGCAAAGAAATTGGCCCAATTGCCACATTTGACGTTATTCAATGGGCTCCCGGTCTTCCTAAAACACGTTCCGGAAAAATAATGCGCCGCATTTTGCGCAAAATTGCTGAAAATGATATGGGCAGTATTGGTGATACATCTACACTTGCTGATCCTTCTGTGGTTGAAGATTTAATCGCCAACAGGCCTGCTTGATGAAATTATCCGCAAGTTTTCACTGTTTAGCCTGGAAACTTCTTAACCCGTTGTCTAAAACGAGAATGTGATGAATTTTCATGATGAGTATCAGCAGTCTATAGAACAGCCGGAAGTTTTCTGGAGAAAACAAGCTGAACAGATAAAGTGGTATGAATTTCCGGAAACAATCCTGTCTCAGGACGAACATGGATTTTACCGCTGGTTTGCCGGCGGAAAGCTTAACACAGCCTACCTTGCACTTGATGTACACATCGAGGAGGGACGCGGTGATCAACTGGCACTGGTTTATGATTCTCCGGCAGCAAATATGCAGCAAAAATTTACTTATGCAGAGTTGCGAGATACGGTTGCAAAATTCGCCGGATGCTTGCGGAATTTGGGTGTGGAAAAGGGAGACCGTGTCATTATTTATATGCCCATGGTTGCCGAAGCAGTGATTGCAATGCTTGCTTGTGCCAGACTGGGTGCGGTCCACTCTGTGGTTTTCGGCGGTTTTGCTCCCAACGAGCTTGCGGTACGGATTGATGATGCCAAGCCAAAAGTACTGGTGACAGCGAGTTGTGGAATTGAATTCACCAAAATCATTGAATACAAACCACTGGTAGACAAAGCACTGGAAGTTTCCAAATTCCCTCCTGAAAATATTGTGGTTTTGCAGCGTCCACAGGCTAAAGCAACTATGCAGTCCGGGCGGGATCACGATTGGAATGAACTGATGAGTCAAGCCTCTCCTGCTGATCCGGTTTCTCTGGATGCAACGGATCCGTTATATATTCTCTACACTTCCGGAACTACCGGTCTTCCCAAGGGGGTTGTACGTGACAATGGAGGACACGCGGTAGCCTTGAAATACAGTATGAAGGCTGTCTACAATACCGATCCCGGAGATGTTTACTGGGCAGGTTCAGATGTGGGCTGGGTAGTTGGACATTCATATATTGTTTATGCCCCGCTGCTTCATGGCTGCACTACCATCGTTTATGAGGGAAAGCCAGTACGTACTCCAGACGCCGGTGCATTCTGGCGAATGATTGCTGAACATAAAATAAATACATTTTTCACTGCTCCTACCGCTTTTCGTGCCGTAAAAAAAGAAGACCCTGAAGCTAAACTATTAAAGCAGTATGACATCAGTTCTCTGCGTACACTTTTCCTTGCAGGTGAAAGGTTGGATCCGCCTACTTATGAATGGCTGACTGAAATTTTGAAGGAAGCTCCACAACCTGGTATTCCAGTGGTTGACCATTGGTGGCAAACCGAAACCGGTTGGGCGATTTGTTCAAATCCAATGGGTATAGAACCACAGCCTGTGAAAAACGGCTCGCCGACTTTTCCGATGCCCGGCTACAATGTGCAGGTGCTGGACGAAGTAGGTGAGATTTGCAAACCCGGAGAAACAGGAAATATTGTAATTCACCTGCCATTGCCGCCAAGTTGTCTGCCAACATTGTGGAATGATGATGAACGCTTTAAACAATCTTACTTGTCTCAGTATCCCGGATATTATCTGACCGGTGACGAAGGAATCAAGGACGAGGACGGCTACATTTTTGTAATGGGACGCACAGATGATGTAATCAATGTTGCCGGACACCGCCTTTCAACCGGAGAAATGGAGGAGTTGATTGCGGGACATCCGGCCGTTGCTGAATGTGCTGTCACTGGAATTGATGATGAATTACGCGGGCAAGTTCCAGTTGGGTTTGTTGTACTCAAAGATGGAATAGAAATATCTCAGGATCAAATGCAGGAAGAACTGATAGCAATCATTCGTAGAGAAATTGGTGCTGTTGCCTACTTTCGACAATCCGGTATCGTCAAGCGCTTGCCTAAAACCCGTTCCGGAAAAATCCTGCGCAAAACTATCCGGCGACTGGCAATTGAAACTGAGGTTTTAGTTCCTCCGACAATCGATGATCCTAAAATTCTTGATGAAATTCGTGAAGTAATGCAGGAACGTGGAATTGGCCGGTACGCCACATCTTGACCTCAATTTAGCGTCGGTTTAATGCAACCGAAGTTTTTTTCCTTCCTTCACTTGAGTGCAGATGATCCAGCAAAAAACGCTATATATTTTCCTTGCAAAACGGACTGTATGGTTTTGGTTTGCAGGAAAACGGAGCTGCCTCAAACCTGTATCAAAGCCTCTTAATTCAGAAAATATCTTGGAGCATTGCCGTAAATGGAGTTCTTCGAGGATAATTTTGTTTCTTGAATTCCCATGGGTACTCACTCATTTTGATATCACAATTACGCTTTCATCGGAGGAGCTTGCATCCTTCGCCAAAATGCGTTTGAGCTTAGCAAATAAGACGGACACAGGAGAAAGAGGTGTCCAGGTAAAACAATCTCGCAACTCAGTCAATGCAGTTGATCTATTTATAAAATTATCCAAAATGTCTGAAACTGCACACGTATAATTAAAATCTCAACAGAAAAGTAGGATCAAAGGACATGAAGTAATACGCTTCACACTCGCTATTGAATTAGCACCACCTACAATCAAGCAAACTCTTAATCTCAACACCCAAAAATAATATGCAGCCTGGACCTAAAAACAGCATCACGGACGTATCTGGAATCAAAGTTGGACACGCACAAGACATGAAATTAATGAGCGGAACTACGGTTGTTATTCCGGATGAACCTGCTGTGGCCGCAGTAGATTGCCGGGGAGGTGCTCCCGGAACTCGCGAAACAGATGCCCTGCATCCTGCAAACCTGGTTGAAGAGGTACATGCGGTTGTGCTCAGTGGAGGCTCCGCCATGGGATTGGATGCTGCAAGCGGAGTTGCGGCCTGGTTAAAATCAGCCGGCCGCGGATTCCCTGTTGCGACCGATGTCAGAGTACCCATAGTTCCGTCAGCAATTCTCTTTGATTTACTCAACGGTGGTGACAAATCCGAAATGGATGAGCACACTTATTTTGAGTTCGGGAAATCGGCAGTGGCCAGCGCGGACCTTGAATGCCCACTGGGCAATATCGGCGCGGGAACCGGAGCAAGTGCAGGAACACTCAAAGGTGGAATCGGCACTGCATCCTTGCAGCAAAAATCCGGAATCCTCACTGGAGGTCCCGGAAGCGGAAACGTCGGATTCACCGTGGGTGCACTCGCTGCAGCAAATCCGTTTGGCTCAGTGACACTTCCGGGACGAGCTGATTTTTGGGCCTGGCCCTTTGAACGTAACGGTGAATTTGGAGGGCGGGGTGCACCAAAATTCGAACCGGAAAGTGAGCAGAAAAAAATAAACGAACTCTCACTTGATTTCGATTTCGAAAGTCCTTTTCAGCAAACAGAAAAGTCTTCAGAAAAATCTGCTGCTGGAAGTGTTTCCATGAACACCACACTCTGTGTAGTAGCTACAGATGCAGCACTGACAAAAGCCCAGTCTCAACGGGTTGCCATCATGGCACAAGACGGTTTCGCCCGGGCAATTCGTCCCGTACACACTCCTTTTGACGGAGATACAATTTTTGTTTTGGCAACAGGGGAAATTCCCCTTTCTGCCATGCCGCCTGTTGATATTGCGCGTATTGGTATGATGGCCGCAGACTGTGTGGCCCGCGCAATTTCACGTGGAGTTTATGCTGCAGAATCATTGGGTATCTGGACCTCGTATCGGGATTCAATTAGAATTTAATTTAATTTGCTATTTTTTAGCTTTTTTGTGATGATACCCATTCTTCTTTTTTCAACACCTCCATGAGGAGGTTTATTAATTCACATCTTTGGAGAATATAATGAAATCAATTATTAAAAGGTACGCAAAATTATTACTGATCAGTGGATCTGCACTGATCTTTTCCGGATCTGCATTTGCCGCAAAAACACATTTAACAATGGGGATGTCTTTGGAACCGCCACATCTTGACCCCACAGCGGGAGCTGCAGCCGCAATTGACGAAGTGGTTTATGCCAATGTTTTTGAAGGTCTGACACGCATCAATCAAAATGCAGAAGTACTGCCGGCACTGGCCGACTCTTGGATTATTTCCTCAGACGGACTTACCTATACATTTAGTCTTCGCCGGGGAGTAAAATTCCATGACGGTGCTGCATTTGATTCCAGTGATGTCGTTTTTTCATTGGAGCGTGCAACTGCCGAAAACAGTACCAATGCCCAAAAAGCACTTTTTTCAGCGATTACTTCAGTTGAGGCGCAAGGCAAAAATATTGTGGTTGTTAAACTGAAAACTCCAACTGGCAACTTTCTTTTTAACATGGGTTGGGGGGATGCAGTAATTGTCGATTCCGCAAGTGCCAGTTCCAATAAAAGTAAACCTATCGGTACAGGTCCTTTTACTTTCAAACGCTGGGTTAAGGGCGACCGGATTGAACTGGGCCAAAATACAAATTACTGGGGCAAAAAACCAGCACTCAAAACTGCAACCTTCAAAATTATTCCTGATCCAGCAGCCGCTGTTGCAGCATTGATGGCGGGAGATGTAGATGCTTTTGCTAACTTTCCTGCACCGGAAATGGCTGCACAATTTCAAAGCGATCCGAGTTTCACTGTAAAAGTCGGCAGTACTGAAGGTGAAACGATCCTCTCTACCAACAACCAGCAAAAACCATTCAATGATCTCCTGGTACGCCAGGCCATTGCCCACGCACTTAACAAACAGGAAATCATTGACGGAGCCATGTTTGGTTTTGGAACTCCAATAGGAACTCACTTTGCTCCGCACCATGCTGCATATGTCGATCTGACTGGAACGTACCCACATGATCCGGTAAAGGCCAAACAATTGCTGGCAGAAGCCGGTTATCCAAATGGTTTTAAAGCAACACTAAAATTACCGCCTCCCAGTTATGCTCGTCGCGGTGGTGAAATCATTGCAGCTCAGCTTCGTAAAGTCGGAATTGAATTGGAAATAATTCCTGTTCAGTGGGCACAATGGCTGGATCAAGTTTTCAAAAACAAAGACTTTGATCTGACTATCGTTTCACATACTGAACCGATGGACATTGGTATATACACCCGCCCAAAATATTACTTTCAATACCGCAATGCAGGCTTCAATGCAGTCATTGAGAGCCTCAACGTAACTTCTGATCCAAAGCGTCGCTATGCCCTGATGGGTGCAGCCCAGGCAATTCTGGCTAAAGATGCCGTCAACGGCTTCCTTTTTCAGTTGGCAAAACTGGGAATTTGGAACAAAAACGTGAATGGACTTTGGGAAAACAGCCCCGTCCAGGCCAATGACTTGACTGGTGTCAGCTGGAACAATTAATTTCCTCAAAGGCGCTTCAGATAATTCCCTGGAGCGCCGGGTTTAACAAATGAAATGACGACCTTCCTGGCAAAACGATTATTTGCTTTGCTGATCACCCTGCTGGTGGCATCATTGATAATTTTTTTGCTGCTGGAAATCCTGCCGGGCGATCCGGCTTCAATAATTCTTGGAGTTGGTGCACAGGAAGACACCTTAGCTGCGCTCCGGACAGAAATGGGACTGGATCTTTCTGCTCCGGAGCGCTACTTTCGATGGATTTTTGGAATCCTCCAGGGTGATTTTGGCCGCAGTTACACTTACGACACTCCGGTTTCAGAGTTAATTTTAGAGCGTCTTTCCCTCAGTTTGCCTTTGGCCCTTCTGGCAATTTCACTTTCCACTTTACTGGCCATTCCTTTTGGAGTTTTTGC
>ERZ651768.804-NODE-804-length-23269-cov-4.480381_pt1 | contig 23269 bp, 29 predicted proteins | sample MGYA00514754_ERZ651768 | MGnify/ENA metagenome assembly ERZ651768
ATTATTCTAATTAAATCTTTCGCTTTTGACTTTCAAATATTTCTAATAATATTAAGCATGCGTAGACAATTAATTGCCATCATTGTCCTAATGGCTCTTGCCTTTTCACAAGAAGGTAGACCATTTGAGATTACAGTGACACCAAGATATGTAGATGAATCAAGGATTGTTGTTAATGTCCAGTTGACAAATCTAACAAATAAGCCCTTAGACTATTTAGAAGGATACTTACTAGAAAGAAGTTCATCTAGGAAACTGCTTCAAGAGAAAAGAGTTGTGTTAACAGCAGGATATGAGCCATCCTTAGAAACTGGCTTTGCATCAACAAAGAGTATCGCTTATAAGGTTGGTAAGGGTAAACCAAATACTTATGAGTTCGTAATATCCAAGCTCAAGTTTTTTGGAGAATCGAAAATATTTACCTGGCACCCAAAAGCAGGCTACATCCGGATAGAGTAATTTAAAGTATCTTATTATCAACTATTTTTAAAACCCCTAGTATATAGCTGGGGTTTTTTTTTAATATAAATGAAGTTTTTACGGTTTTATGTTCATAAAGATTAAAAGAGAAAAATGGATGAAGTGAAGAATTGAGCGAGAAGTAACCTGGTGGCCGCTATAAGGTTTGGCCTGTTTATCCCAAGCTTGCGTAAATCAGTAATTAAAAAAAGTACAAGTGCCAAGATTAAAATTTCCAAATACGAAACTTTAAGTATGTTGTTAGTCATAATAAAAAAATCAATCTGGAGGTAATAATGAAACGAATTATGTTCATTTTAACATTAGTTGTTTTACAGGGGAAGGATCTTAGATTAGTTGAAGATTATTATGATAACAGAATGCCAAAAAGGATTTATACATATAAAGAGACTTCGAATAAGTTGAGTTTAAAGGCTAGTACATCTTATTATAAAAATGGTCAAATGAGCTATCAGATAGAGTATGATGCTCAAGGTTTAAATAGCCGAAAGACTTGGTGGCATAATAACGGCAATAAAAGTAAGATGATAACATTTACAAATGGTCAGGTTGATGGCATATGGATAACGTGGTCCTATGATGGTATAAAAACTAGAGAACGATTATATAAAAATGGCCTTATTATTAATGAACGTGTTTACTAAAGGAAGTAATATTTAGTTAGGTTTTATTATGATCAATTTTTATAGTAAAATTTTTTGGTTGTATATTTAATCACGATATTTAGCTCTGCAAATGGAATTATTTAAAATAAAATCCAGCATTGATGAAAGAGCCAATGCATTAACCTATCAGATCTCACTAGTGAGCACAGCCTTCTCTGGTTATATTGTAAAAAACTATCAATTATCTCACCAGAAACATTTAAGACTGGTACTTATCTCTACCGCTCAGCAGGTTCATTTAATTGATAGACTGCTATTTATAAATAATTTTGAAAACCGAAAAGCGATTATACACAGAATATTTATTGGTCAAGCAAGAATGATTGCAGGTTTATGGCCGCAATTTTATGAACAAGGCTCACTGGAGTTTTTCTCAGATAAACAATTAGAATATCAGCAATATAATGAAATAACTGAGAAAAATGATATAAATTATCCGAGGAGGACTCTCCTTTGGGAATTTGGCGAAGAGATAGCATTAAATATTAATATTCAACAAAATCATCAGATTATTATGATAACAATTGGCACGTATAAATTTTATTATATTAATAATGCTGAGATAATGGATTTTATAATAGCATAATCATTTAGGTAGTATTATATAATAAAGGGTATGAAAATGAAAAAATTTAAAATAAAGTTCTTGTTAGTTCTTCTTTTCGTGCCGGCGTTGATTTTTGCTCAGCAGCAGAGATTAATGTTTGAAAAATTAGTTGAGAAAAATGGTATTATGTATGCTTCAGGAGAGAAAAAGCCATTTACTGGAAGAGTATTTGATAATTATAGGAATAAAGGTAGAAAACTTGCCGGAGAATTCCGCAAGGGTAAGAAGCATGGTAGCTGGACATATTGGAAAGAAAATGGAAAAACAGATAGAGAAGAATCTTATTTCCAAGGTGATAAAAACGGAAATTGGGTTTATTACACTGATGACGGTATCAAAGAACGAATAGAAAAATATGAAAAAGGAAAGGAAACTGGTCATAGGATATTCTATTATGACAATGGTAAAAAAGAAAAAGAGGAATTTCATATTAAAGGTTTAAAAGATGGCAAATGGACGACATGGTATAATAATGGTAAAAAAGAAAAAGAGGAATACTATAAAAAAGGTAACAAAACTGGAAAATGGAATTATTATTCTGAAAATGGTAAAAAAGAAAGTGTTATTTCTTACCAGAATGATAATAAAAATGGGAAATCTATCTATTATCGTCCTAAAAGCAATAAAAAAGAGCGTGAAGAAAGCTGGAAGAAAAATGCAGAACATGGTCTATGGATATGGTGGAGTGAAGATGGAAAAAAAAGACAAGAAGGAAACTATAAGACTGGCCAGAAGCATGGGATTTGGATTAGTAATAACGATCGAGGGAGAAAGATCGAGGAGAGTCAATGGAGAAATGGTGAGCTCTATGGAAAATCTATCCAGTGGGATAAAAATGGAAATAAATCTATTCTAAAAAGTTTTAGAGAAGATGAGAAAGATGGTCTCTGGGTTTGGTGGAGCACAAATGGTAGAAAAATTAAAGAAGGCAACTTCAAGTTAGGTGAAAAAAATAGTAAATGGACATACTACCATCCTAATGGGAAGAAAAAAAGAGTTGAAAACTATAAGCTAGGAAAGAAAAATGGAAAGCTAATAGTGTGGTATGAGAATGGTCAGAAGCAAAGAGATGAATCCTATAAAAATAATAAAAAGCATGGTAAATGGATGTATTGGTTTGATAATGGAAGGCTCGAAAAAGAAGAAAAATACTCTAATGATATTCAGACAGATGGTAAACACTATGATTATTTTGAAAATTAGTAAAAATCATACTATTAAATAATAAAACTTTTTGGAGATATATTATTATTTAATCAATATTAGATTTAATCTAAATCCCCAGAAAAATGATGTCACCAGACAGTTCATTAACTTTATTGCAATAATAATTAAAACTTAGGAAAAGTTGAAAATTTGAAGTTTTTTAAGTACCTCATTATTGTATCGCAATTACTTAGTTATATTTATTCTCAGCCTGGGACTTTAATTAGCTATAACCATAAAATAACTGCTAGTAATTCTGATATTCAGCAATTAGTAGATCTAGCTCTAGGTAACAATGCTCCTGTCGCATTATATAACATGTCAATGTACAGCATCGATTATGAGATAATAAACCCGCAAGGACAATTAGATACTTTATCGGGTTTAGTTTCCTTCCCTATAAATCCCACAAAAATTTTTCCAATCGCAAGCTATCAGCACGGTACAACTATTGAGGATGACAACGTTCCATCCGTGACTGGCTTATCTATAAGTAACCAAGAGGTAAGCCTAATTTCTATGATCATGGCTTCTACGGGGTTTATAATAATGTTGCCTGACTATGCAGGCCTAGGTAGCTCAGAAGGATATCACCCTTATATTATTGCAGAAACCTATACTCCTGCAATCACTAACATGATTCGTGCCGTAAAATATTTATCTTCTGAGTTAAACCTAAATAATTCATTTATGTATAATAATCAGTTATACCTTTTTGGTTACTCTGAAGGAGGATATGCTACTTTGGCAGCCCAAAGAGATATTGAGCAGTCTATGTTGAATGAGTTTAACCTAACGGCTTCTTTTCCTATGGCTGGGCCTTATGATCTATCTGGGACAATGGTAGACTTTTATTTATCAATTAATTTCTATTCACAGCCGTATTATGTTGCAAATGTATTATTTAATCATCTTCATTATTATGACACCTTGGATAATCTAGATCAATATTTTCTTCCTTTTTGGGCTGACACACTTCCTGCATTGTTTGATGGAACTCATTCGGGAAACCAAATTAATTCACTAATGCCAGATGATCCTTTAGAGATACTACTACCTGAGACAATAGCTGATTTTAGCATAAATACTGATAATTTTTTTCGACAAACTTTAGAAGAGAATACCTTATTAGACTGGGTTCCTGTTTCTCCAACATATTTTATACATGCTACTGCAGATGATATAGTCCCATTTACTAATTCAGTTGTTGCCTGCAGTACATTTATTCAACAGGGCGCTGAGTCGGTATATTTAATAGAGATGCCGGAATCTGTAGGCGCACATGAAGACGCTGCACCATCTTGCTTATTGACTGCTCTTGATACAATTTTATCCTATCAGTTAGTGAATGTGAAGGGAGATGCAAACCTTGATGGATTGATTAACAATATTGATTATGATGTATTGATCGAATATTTAGTAAATAGTACAACATATGATTTGTCAGAGCATTGGGCAGGTGACATAGATTTTGATACAAAGCTAAGTATTTTTGACCTTATATCTCTAAGTAATATAATAGAAAATGAATCTGATTGATCGGATTAGGCTGATTCTTCCTTTTTGGATAGCGTCTTCATTTTATTTTTTAATCCCCTTTTTGCAAGACCCAATCAATGCTCCTCAAATTTTTATCAATATTGATAATCTAATTCCGTTTGTATGGTGGATGATCGTACCATACTATCTGTATTATATTGGTTTATTTATGCCTCTAATAATTGATGATAAAAAGTTGTTAAATAATTTTATTCAGGTATCTTTAATACTATTATCTATATCATATACTATTTTTCTTATCTGGCCGATATCATGTGAGCCAGTCTTGCAAAGTGTTGCAGATAATCCTTTATCATTCTTATACGGTACAGTAGAGATTGAATGGTTGAAGCAGAACGGACTTCCCTCTGTGCATGTAACAATAAGTGTTTTTACAGCATTAGTACTTGGTCAATATAAACCAAAATTTCGAAAGATATTTTTTGTTTGTGGTATGTTAGTATTTCTGTCCACATTTTTGGCAAAACAACATTTTATCGCTGATTCTTTATCTGGACTATTATTATCAGGACTTGGTTTTTTCTACTGGCAGCGTTTTATCTATGGATAATTAAATGAAGAAATATATTATACGTATTTTGATTATTTTTACGCTTAGTTTTTTAACATATTATTATTTAGCAATTTGGTATAGCCATTTATAAAATGAGAAAAACAATTATTTTTATTTCCCTTTTATTTTGTATTGTTAAGGCTGAGATAGATTCCTCTAAAACTTATATTGAGGATCCATGGATCGCCTATGATAAATTTTTACACTTTAGCGTTAGCACTTCTATAGTACTCAGTACTCAGTACACTCTAGTAGAAAAGCTAGAATATAAAAATAATAATGCGATCTGGTTTTCTGTTCTTGCTTCTGGTATGAATGGAATAATAAAAGAGATCTGGGATAGTAGACAGCCAAATGGATTCATAAGTAAAAAAGATATTTTAGCTAATTTAGCAGGTATTCTTTTTGGAGTATTTATTATAAAATTATGAAGATTACTCCATGGGTATTTCTAGTTATGTTATTTTGGATGTTTATTACTTCTGGTTTAGTGTTTGGTTTGTATACAGTTTTTAGTATTCCTGATGAAATCGCTGGGCCAATGTTATTCTTATGTATTGGAATAGTAATTTCCAGTACAATGAATTATTATAAATAATGTATACCATCTTAAGATTAGTCTCTTTATTAATTTTATTCAGTAATCTTTTGAGTAAAGATTTAGGTGATAAAGAATTAATATTTATTTATAATGCAAAAAGCGGTTTTATAAATAAACTGGTTGACTTTGCACATAAAATAATCAGTCCTGAAACCTATGAGAGTAATCTCTGTGCGATTACTTACGGCACTTTTAAAATGGAAAAGCGTTGGGTTGATTATATTCAGTCATTGCCTATTAAATGTGTTTTTACTTACCGAGATAAACTTTCTGAGCATAAGATAAAAAATGTAAACTTACCTGCAGTATTTTTAAGCGATGGGAGAGAATTAAAAGAGATTATTTTTTCTAGAGAGATTAATAATCTAAGCGATCTACAGCAACTAATTGAAATAGTTGATATAAAGTTAGAGGAAAATGGCATGGAAACGAAAAAACAAAAAGAGGTCACTCTTACTGATGATGAATGGCAGAATAAATTAACTCCTGAAGAATACCATATCTTAAGAGAAAAAGGAACAGAGAGACCCTTTACAGGTAAGTATGATAAGTTTTATGAAGGTGGTAAATACAAGTGCGCCGGATGCAATACTGAACTATTTGTTTCAGATACAAAATATAATTCTGGTTGCGGTTGGCCTGCATTCTATGAGTCATTACCTGGTAAAATAGAAGAATCTCCAGATAATAGTTTTAGTATGGCTCGGGTAGAGATTACATGTGAAAAATGTGGAGGACACTTAGGACATGTTTTTAATGATGGGCCTCAACCAACAGGATTGCGATATTGTGTGAACTCTGCATCTCTTGATTTTGAGCCAGAGGAATAAGAATGACAAAAGGAATAGTAAAAGAATATGACCGTTTAAAAGGTTTTGGATTTATTACTGGCCAAGATGGTGAAGATTATTTTGTTCATGTTAGTGGACTAAGAGAACACCTGAAAGAGAGAGGACTGAGAGTCGGTCAGAGAGTTTCTTTTGACATTGATTTTGATATGAAAGGCGATAAGGCTACTAATGTGCGTGTTGATTAGTGCATTTATGAACCTATTTTTCTGTTTTTTTCATAATCAGCCATTCTCTTAATAAATTCTTTTTTATTTTTTGCCTGTAATAGCTTACTTATTTTAATGTTTTTTTCTATCGTAATAGATGGGGCTTCTCCATAATCATGTCCTGGATAAATATATGTATCAGGAGGTAGTCTAAGTATTTTATTATAGATAGAATCATAAAGATCATTTACATCGCTATTCTGACTAACTGTTCTTCCTGTTCTTCCAACAAATAATGTGTCACCAGTAAATAAAACATTTTCAACAAAATAACAAATTGAATCGAAATAATGTCCAGGCGTATAAATTACTTTTAACTGGAGATTACCAATTTTTATTAAAGAATTATCAGATACAGAAATGAATCTATTTTTATCAAAAATATCTATTGATTCAGGATGGCCTATGATTTTAATCTCAGGAAAATTTTCTATATAAGTATTAATATACTCAATGTGATCTTTATGCGTGTGTGTAACAAGTATTGCCGAAGGAGAAGACTTAATAAATGGCTTTATAGTTTCTAATCTTATAGCCGCATCAACAATAATCTCCGTACCAGTACGCATGCAGGTAAGTACGTAAGAAAAATTATTATCAAAACCACCTTTAAAAGAATAAATCGAAAAATCAGTATTTATCGAAATTAATTTTTTCTCCATATTATAAATTATTATAATTAACTAATGCTTGTAAATTGAGATAATATGAAATTATCTTTTAATCGAGTATTGAATAATATAATGAACCATAATAACGAAAAACTTCCTTGGATCCTTATTTTGGGGGGAAGTGCGATATTAATCATACGTCTTATTGTTGTTCTTTTCTCTAGTCTAAGTGTAATTGATTGGCTAGCTATCATTATTGTTATCTCAGGATTAATCCTATTAATCATGAATAATAAAAGCTGAAGTATTCACAGCCCTATCAATAAAATTATTTCTAAATAATAAACTAAAAAGATATCTTATGAATAAATATATAATAAATAAAATATTGTACAATGGATTTATTAGCTCCTTAGCTTTGATAATTCTTATTTCATGTCAATCGGAATCTCATTATACACACAAACCAATCTCAGAATTTTCTAATGATAAAGATTCTATTAGCTATTCCATCGGTGCTGACATTGGTGATAATTTAATCAGTCAGGGTGTGGAAATAGATTACGATGCATTTTTTACTGGATTAAAAAATGGCTACGAAAAGAAAGATCATCTTTTAACTATGCTAGATAGAAAGGCTTTGTTTAAAACCGTACAAAATAAAATGCGTCAGCGTCAGCAAGTTGTAGTACAAGAGAGCTTAGTTAAGGCAGAAAACTTTCTTAAGAAAAACAAAGCTGAGGGTCCGGAAGTAATAGAAACAAACTCAGGTTTACAATATAGGATTATAAAAGAAGGTGCTGGAAAGTCACCTGCTTCTTCTATGGATCAGGTCCGCGTGCACTATGAAGGGAAATTAATAGATGGGACTATTTTTGATAGTTCTTATGAAAAAGGTGAACCATATGTAACCAGATTGAATGTAGTGATAAAGGGTTGGACTGAAGGTATTCAATTAATGAAGGAAGGCTCTGAATATGAATTTTTTATTCATCCTAGATTAGCTTATGGAGAAAGAAGAAATAATAATATACCTCCAAATAGTGTACTCATATTTAAAGTCGAATTACAAAAAGTATTTGCTAAAAATATAAAATAATTAAATATAAGCGACTAATCTAGTACCCCGGACAGGACTTGAACCTGTGACCCTCGGATTAGAAATCCGATGCTCTATCCAGCTGAGCTACCGGGGCATTTTATGTGATAAACACAGATTAAAATTACTTTTAGATTTAGCTTTATCGTATGAAAATATTGATAAAATTTCTCGAGGAGACCTCGTCGAGAAAAATCTTGACATAAACAATTAATAATTCGTACTATCTAGAGGGAGAGGGACAGAGATTTCACTCTAACCACTACCAAAAAGAACAAATCAAAAAAATAACGGAGGATTTAATGGCTGAAGTAGTAAAAAATACAGGTGTTTCAAAAGAAAAAGGTTATCTTTACTATCTTGATAAACAAGGAGATGTTTCTCGTTCAAAAATGGCTCGTGCTGGTAAAGGTGGAGGCAATGCAGAAAAAGTAGCCTCTGCAGGTGTCACCAGAGAAGCTGGCTGGCTTTATTTTATCGATAAAAATGGTGATGTATCTAGATCACCTATGGCCAGAGGGCGGAAATAGGGTAGATTGTTGAAAAAAGCCCTCAATAGAGGGCTTTTTTTCTTTATAGATTAGGTAATTGTCTTAAATTCCGAGAAGAATACTGTAATATCCTATAAGGATATATCTGAAAATGAAAAATAATAATATTAAAATAGCCATATCAACAATATTTGTTGGACTTATTTTAAGTCCTCTGACATACGTCCATTCAGATGATGATCAATTGTTTGGCGGATCTAAAGATAAAGACTCCAAATCTGAAAAAAAGGCTGAGAAGCAGTTGGTAAAAGATGAAGTTCCAATTAAAAAGTTGCCAAAAGTTTCACCGCAAATAAGTAGAAATAAAATAGAATCAGTTATACCAGTGAGAAGATTACCTGATGGTTGGGTCTTTAGAGATGAACTATTAGCTCCATGGTCTACCAGCTTACCAGCGGTATTAACAATTGTTCCTGATACAACTGTTGAGGTTGTTTACACTGATGAATCTAGGACAACAAAAGATGGTATTGTGTTACCTATCAAAAGAGCGACTGTTGAGTTTAACTATGTTACTCGTTTAACAATAGAAAGAATAACTCTGGGGTTTGTCAATATTGACTATGTATATAGCACTACAAATAATAGTGACTCCCATTATATACTGGAAAGCGTTGTGAAAAAAATTAAACTGAAAGATACAGGCTTTCCTCAATTAACAGCCGAAGATGTGATCAAACATAAAGTGCTAATGGAATATGGAACACCAAGGGAATATGATGGAGTTTGGCATAATTATGGAGATGAAAATTCAATATTCAGGGTTAGAAAATTAGATGAGAGAAATGTAAAGGTAGAAGTAGACGGTTTACAAATAGCAGATAAATTAAACAAGGCAATTGAAGATGTATATTCACAACAAGGTATTGAATATAAGAAACGTCTAATGATGGATGGTATTGACCTTTAATAAACTACATTTAAATATTTTAAACTATATAAGGCCTGTTTTTTCAGGCCTTTTTTTATTGTGCACTATTTGTTTATGTGATTCTTTTGGTTTCAATTATAAACCTAATATATCAGAGATAAAGATTATAGGTTTATCTAAAACGAAACATTACATTATTAAGCGAGAAATTCAACATCCAATAAATATGCCTATAGATTCTTCCTTCGCAGAACTGGATAGAAATCGCATTTTTAATTTGGGATTATTTGATGAAGTGAGTTGGAATTTGGTACCCCTTGAAAATGGTAACGCAATTCTACAATTCAGTCTAATAGAATCAATAAATAGAATACCACCTTTAATATTTCCAAGTTATGATGAAGAAAAAGGGTGGTCCCTAAGTGGTGTGCTTCTAATAAAAAATTTTCAAGGAAAAAATAGAAATATTGAGCTAAGTGGTAGCATTGGAGGTCAGAAAAAGATTCAATTTATGTTTAGTGACCCTTGGATAGTTGGTAACCATATTTCTTTATTTATGTTTATTGAAAAAAAATCTTATCAGCATCTATTTTTAGATAGAACCGTTGGTATAAGTACTTTACGTATGGACTTGGGTAAATGGTACGGTGAAAAACTAAAATTTAGATTTGCTCCAACAATCAGTAATAGAAATTTTACAAATGACATCGATACACTAAGCTATAATCATTTCATACCAGAGATAAAATTAGAGTATGACAGTAGAGATATTTATTGGAATCCAAAAAAGGGAGTAAGATTGATCAATAAATTTGTTCCTATGATTGGTGAAAATGATTTTTTTGTTTGGGATCAATCTTATAGTATTTACGTACCTATTTTTGATAGTAAGCATGATATAACACTCGCATTAAATACTACATTGAAGAAGAAATGGGGACATAGGAAAGATGTTTGGCTTAGTTATTTTGGAAACTCTTTTAATATTAGGGGTTGGGATATTCCTGAACTTAACAAAAATAATTTACTTTCTGATTCATATCGTTTTGGACATGAGTATATATTTTCATCAGTTGAGATTAGGAAGCTAATTATTCCTAAACATCATTCAAGATTTGGATTATTAAATGGTTTAAGTGTGGTTGGCTTTTTTGATGGTGGGTTTATTTTTCATACATGGTCTAAAATAAAAGATGAAAAATTAATGGGCGGTGCTGGTATTGGAATAAGAATACCTATTCCACTATTAGAATCACTTCGGGTAGACTTAGGTTGGGGATTGAGGGAAAGAAAATTCAGTAGGAGTCCAGTTATGCATTTAATGATTCAACAAAAATTTTGATTACTAGTTAAGCATATTACTATTTTTTTCTTTTTCGATTAGACTATATTTTAACCCCTCTCCTCCACCATATTTACCTAATTCCCCGTTAGATTGAATAACACGATGACACGGAATGATAATTGGGATTGGATTAGTTGCGTTAGCGTTTGCAACAGCACGGTAAGCTCTTGGGTTTTTTATTTTTTTTGCGATATTTTTGTATGAGCGTGTTTGACCATACGGGATTTTACAAACTTCATTGAGTACTTTTTGATAGAATGGAGATATCTGAAGTTTTAGATCTAATTCAAACTGTTTTCGGCTCCCATTAAAATACTGGCTTAATTGTTTAAGTACATCAATCATAAACGGTTCATATTTTTTGGGATTAGCTACCTTTATAGGAATTGATTCTAATTTATTTGGTAAAATAATTTTAATTAGTTTTGACTCACTAATCAATACTCCAAAATTTCCTAATTCAGTTTTTAAGATAGCAAACTGTACCATAAAAAAAAATATTGATTTTAGTATATAATTATGATTTGGGTTGCATATATACTACTAAAAGGCTAGCAACAAATATGCTTGAGTATGTTCCAACTAATACTCCAATTATCAAGGCAAAAGAAAAATAGTGTATCACCTCTCCACCAAACAAATATAGGGTAAATACTACAAATAGTGTCGTCATTGATGTTATAATCGTTCGACTTAATGATTCATTAATGCTTCTATTTACAATAGCTATAACTGAATCTCTTTTTAGAGTTTTCATATTTTCTCTAATTCTATCAAAAATAACTATAGTATCATTAAGGGAATATCCTACTATTGTTAAAAATGCAGCAATAACTGCTAATGATATTTCATATCCAAGGATTGAGAATACCCCTAGTGTGATAATTACATCATGGGTAATCGCTGCAATAGCACCAATTGCGTATGTAAACTCAAATCGAGCTGAAATGTATATTAAAATAAGTATGATGGCATATATAATAGCCATTATCGCTTTTCCACTAAGTTCAGATCCTATTTTAGGTCCTACTTTATCAATAGATAGTATGAAATTATCTTTATTTTCAGGCAAAGCATTCGGATAAATACTTTTTAACATATCAACAAAATTTTGAGAAAATTTTGCTGGTTCATTTTTCAAATTAGGGATGCGAACAGCAATACTGGAATTGTCACCGAAATGTTTAATCTCAGCACTACTAAAATCAAAGGTTTGACCATCAATCATTACACTTTTTAATTCGTTACGGAGGTCATTAATATTTATTGGTTTAGTATAATCTACTGCTATCAGAGTACCTCCCTTAAAGTCGATACTTAGTTTGGGACCATCATTAATCACAAGTGAAAATATACCGGCTAGTATTAGAGCGCCGGATAATAAGATAGTAAATCTTGAATTATTAATAAAATCAATTTTTGATTCTTTTATAATCTGCATCTATATGCTAAGCGTTTTTATTGATTTTTTTGTGACAGTATAAAAAATTGTTCGTGTAATATAAACTGCAGTAAACATACTAATAGATATTCCCCAAAAAAGAACGGTTGCAAATCCTTTAATAGGTCCAGTACCAAACTGGTATAAAACAAGAGCCGCAATTACTGTAGTAAGGTTTGCGTCAACAATGGTAGTAATTGCTCTATTATATCCTGCTTCAATGGCAGACTTAGGTGTCTTTCCTTTTCTTAGTTCTTCTCTTATTCTTTCAAAAATAATAACATTAGAATCTATACACATTCCTACAGTAAGTATAAGCCCGGCAATACCAGGCAGGGTTAAGGTTGCGCCTAAAGAAGCTAAAACCGCTAGAATCAAAATAATATTCCATACTAAAGCAAAAATAGCGATAACACCTGAGATTTTGTAATAAACAAGCATAAATACTAAAACAACAGTAAGCCCTATAAGAATAGATTTTTTACCTCGTGATATAGAATCAGCTCCTAAGCTTGGTCCTACAGTTCTTTCTTCAATTATATTTACCGGAGCAGGAAGGGCACCAGCTCTTAGTATTATTGCAATATCTTTTGCTTCATTCATATCTGCGAATCCTTCTATCTGTGTTCTTCCTCCGGGAATTTTCTCCCTAATATTTGGAGCCATGTGAACTTTACCATCTAAAACAATAGCGATTCTTTCTCCTATATTTGCGCCCGTTACTCTTGACCATGTTTTTGCGCCTTCACTATTCATGTCCAATGATACTACTGGCTGTCCTGCGTTACCACCTCCCAGACTGCCAAGGTTTGCTTTAGCTTTTTCAACTACACCACCTGTTAATTCAGGTTTATTCTCAATATAGTATAAACGAAAATATTCACCTGATCCTGCTATTGTTTCTGAATCATTGCTAAACAGAAACTGTCCTGATGATGATTTCAGTTTTAATTGAACCTCTTCTTTAGATAAAAGCTTATTTAATGCATACATATTTCTAGCATTTACTGCCATATCTCCTGGTATCGATTCAATTAGAGATTGTAGAGGAGATTCTGATAATATATCTTGTTTCTGAGCAAGGCTATCTTCTTGAACACTTTCTGTTTCACCGAAAATTTCATCAACAGTAGTAACTCCATCATCGCTTTTTTCATTTATTTCTTTTGTAGTTATTTCTTTTGTATCAGCATTGAGGGCAGCAAACTCATCATCGCTAACAGATTTTTGTAAAATATTATCTAATTGAATTACAATTTCATTAGTAACAGCACTATTTTTCACTAGAAAAAATTCTAATAAAGCCGTACTCTGCAATAGAGCTCTAGCTCTATCAGAATCCTGAATGCCTGCTAGTTCAACAAGGATGCGGTAGTCACCTTGTTTTTGGATAGTAGGTTCTGATACACCAAATTGATCTATTCTATTTTGAAGTATTTCTAATACACGGTTGATAGCATCTTCTGTTTCTTTTTCAAGTGCTAATATTATATCTTCTAGATTAGAACCGTACTCGTGATAGTATCGAACGGCCTTAAGTCCTTTTGTGGTGATTTCATTACGAAATATGGCAAAAAATTCTAGATTTTGATTTGATTTATATTTTTCAGAGGCAGCATTAAATACTTGTTCAAATTTATCATTACGATTTGTTGCAAGATTTTTCACTAGCGTTGGAATATCAGCTTCTAGCACTATATACATGCCACCCTTTAAATCCAGACCCTGACGAATAATATTTGATTCTAATTGATCTAGTTTGCCTTCTTCTCTAAGCTGCTCTTTTTCATTATCTGTCAGACTTTGATATTCTATTGTGGGCCATAAAGAGAATATTGCCCAGCCTAGTATAACTAGAATGACTAAGTATCTTGGTGTAAGATTATTTTGCATTTATCATTTAATATTTATTATTTATATATGACTAAATAAAGAGCGGAAATTTAGCTTTGGTCAGTTGTCAGAGCAACATAACATAATTATCAAATTTTTTCCTTTTAACATATGTGGTTTTTATAAGCTTGTTAATAGAATCTTAGTAATTATTCCTTTAACATAGTAACTGCTTAAAAATAAATTATCTTTTGAAGATTGATATTTCTTATTTTGATAACGAATAAAGATTAATTTTGAGCCTAACTTATTTATCATGGGAAAAGTATTAGCATTTATAAATCAAAAAGGCGGTGTTGGCAAAACTACGTCCGCTATTAATGTAGCATTAAGTTTGGCAGTTTCCGAAGTAAAGACACTTATAATTGATCTGGACCCTCAGGCAAATGCCACTACTGGTTTATCAGATTTGATTACTATTTCAAACAAAAATATTTATGATATACTTATTGGAGACGTTGATATTAAAGAAGCAATAACAGAGACAACTTTTCCTCATCTTAATGTTATCACTTCAACAAATGATTTAGTAGGAGCCGAAGTAGAATTAGTGAATATTATGGCTAGAGAGTATCAACTAAAGACCGCACTAAAAAAAGTTATACGAAAATATGATGTTATCATTCTTGATTGTCCTCCTTCACTTGGGCTTTTGACAATTAATGCGTTAACTTCTTCGCACGCTATAATTATTCCAATTCAGTGTGAATATTATGCTCTTGAAGGTCTCAGCCAGTTGCTGAATACTTTTAGATTGGTACAGAGGCATCTAAATAAGAAGCTGATCATCGGAGGTGTATTAATGACAATGTATGATAGTCGGTTAAATTTATCGAAACAAGTTGTGCAAGAAGTAAAAAGTTATTTTAAAGATAAATTATTTAAAACTTTAATATATCGTAATGTAAAATTAAGTGAGGCTCCCAGTTTTGGCAAGCCAGCATTGCTTTATGATGCTAATTCAAATGGCGCAAAGAATTATTTAAGTTTAACAGAGGAGATTTTACAGCGTGTCATCTAAAAGATTAGGACGTGGAATAGAAGCGCTTATCAATTCTCAAGTAATTGATAAGTCAAAAAAATATAATTCACCTGGTGTGAGCTATATAAATCTTTCAGATATCAAACCAAATCCCAACCAACCGAGACATGATTTTGATAGTACATCACTAGATGAACTAAGCAATTCAATCAAAGAAAAAGGTGTCATCACACCTATTACCATTAGAGAAACAGATAAAGGTTACGAACTTATTGCTGGTGAGAGACGGTGGCGTGCAGCAAAGATGGCCAAATTAAAATCAATTCCTGCTTACATACTTAATATCCATAATGATGCAGAAATGATGGAAGTATCCTTAATAGAGAATGTGCAGCGTGAAGATTTAAATCCAATTGAAGAGGCTGAAGGGTATGCCGTATTAAATAGTAAATACGGCTTATCACATAATAATATCTCTAAAGCCATAGGAAAAAAGCGTGTCACAATATCTAATGCTTTGCGTTTGCTTAAATTACCTCCTGAAATAAGAAAAAGTATTAGAAGTGGAGAAATTACTGCGGGACATGGCAGGGCTATTCTCCAGGCTAAATCTGTTTCTGCAATGAAAAATTTGTGGAAAAAAATTGTAAATGGATCACTTAGCGTAAGGGCAGCGGAAGCTTTAGTAAAACCGAAGACTAAAAAGATAAAAATAAAGAATATGATTCATCCAAAAGCTCCCATTAGGGCGATTGAAAATCAATTAATAGAAATATTTGGGACTAAGGTTAAGCTAAAACCCGCACAAATAGGAGGCTCAATAGAGATTGTATATTTTTCCGATGATGATCTTGAGAGGATAATCGATTTATTACAATCTCTATAAATAATAATGAATAAAAAATTTACTTTATTAATTATTCCAGAAGATGACTCAAGAACTAGGTCATATACTGTCAGCAAAAATTTATTGAAATATATATTCATTTCGGCGGCAATTATCCTCACTATAGTTATTTTTATTTCAATTCGTTCTATTCCTAATATTTTCAAATATGATAAATTGGAAAAAAAATATGAGGTTCTTGCCCAAGAACGTCTAAAAGTTGTTGAACTTAGTCAAGATCTTAATAGAATAAAGCAAATGGATAAATTTGTGAGACACTCATTGGGATTGGAATTGAATTTCAATGAAATACCAGAAATTATGGATAGCATTTTAATGGTAATACCCGATCAAAATAATTTTATTTCTTTTACTGATAATATTCCATCAATCGCTCCTATAGAAGGCTATATAAGTCAGCGCATGGGTAGCAGATTTTCTATAACTGATAATAAACATGGTGGGATTGACATTGTTGCAAAACAAGGAACGCCAATAAAAGCTTCTGCTTCAGGATTAGTTGTATTTTCTGGATGGACCTATGAAATGGGAAATCTAATTATTATACACCATGGTGATGGATATTTCACTCATTATGGTCATAATCAACAAAATTTTAAATATCAATTGGACATAGTAAAGAGAGGTGAAGTGATTGGATTAGTTGGTAACACTGGTATCTCATCTGGACCCCATTTACATTTTGAAATTTGGAAAGATAAACAATCGATTGATCCATTAAATTATTTTCCTGAGTATAAGCAAACAGATTTAACTTCAAGTAATGGATAAATCAAATTTTAAGAATGTTCATACTATGATAGGACCTGATGCAACGATTCATGGACCTATCAGGCTTAAGCAAGGTTTAATTATATATGGGAAAGTATATGGAGATGTAATTACAAACGGTCCAGTGAGGGTAGCAAAAAATGGATTAGTACAGGGTAATATAGAAGGATTGAGCGTTAGGGTTGGTGGCACTGTTATTGGTGATATTAAATCTAAGGATCAGGTGATTTTAAGAAAAAATTGTGTTCTGAAAGGAGATATTAGTTACAGAAAGCTTCATATTGAAGATGGTGCGCAGTTTGAAGGCCAATGCGATTTAGTTGATAGCCTTAATACAAAAAATGTGAATGCATAGATAATTGCCTTACGAAAATAAGAAAAATAATAAAAATTTTATAAATTACTTCCAACAGATCTTTAGCAGATCTGCCCCTATAATGTCAGCGTCATACTCGCTATTTATATCTATCATCTTTTTATCTGTATCAGGGTATTATTTAGATAAAAAGCTGAATACATTTCCAGTTATTTTTTTAGTTGGTTTATTCTCTGGATTAATACTTGGTTTTTATCAATTATTTAAGACAATAAATTCTCAAAAGAAATGATGTTATACACATATACTGTTATGCTAGTGATTGGTATCGCGAGCATAATTTCAAGATTGTATATTAATATGGCAAAAGAAATATTTTTTGGCATATCAGCTCCAGTTTTTGTAGGGTTCGCCACAGTTTATTTTATGATAAAATATTCTAATTATAGTGCTACTAACTTGAACAAGATGCTAATGAGCGGCTTTGCAATTAAATTTATTTTTTATGGCCTCTATATTATTATAATTTTCACTGTTTATCCTTTTAAACCCATTCCTTTTATATGTAGCTTTACGACCTCATTCATAGGTCTTCATCTGATGGAGGCGGTTGTTTTAAAGAAACTTCAGAGTAGGTGATAGAGTAATTTAAACGTTTAATGGTTTCTTCCAATACAGATCATAGCGGATCAACTGTCTTAGAACAGGTTGGGCCAAATATAATACACCATGTATCAAATTCAGATATTACACATCCGATTGTGTTTGTACCGAAATTATATGGCATAGATTTTTCCATTACAAAGCATGTTTTTATGCTTTGGCTTGTTGCAATTATAGTCGCAACTGTCGTGATTTTTCCTATTCAGAGATATGTGAAAAGTAGTGGGAAAGAAAAATCTCGCTGGGTCACTCTAATTGAATATATTGTTGAATTTATTCGTGATGCTATTTCTCATCCTAACGTTGGCCCAAAGTGGGTGATGACATGGACTCCTCTTTTTCTTACTTTTTTCTTTTTTATCCTTTTCGCAAATGGAATAGGAATGGTTCCGATATTTGATCTAGTTGGTTTACTCGATAGATTTATATTTAAAACTGGTCCAGATTCATTCATTAATCATTTATTGCATGGTGGAGTTACTGCTACAGGAAATTTTAATGTTACAGCAGGCCTAGCTACTATCACATTTTTTGCCATAATAACTGCAGGCGTAAGAGAACATGGTTTTTTTAAACATTGGAAAAATCTTGTACCTCATGGTTTAGCCTGGCCAATCTATATTATTTTAATTCCAATTGAGATTATGGGATTAATTGTTAAGCCATTTGCCCTCACTATGCGGTTAGCCGCTAATATGACAGGGGGGCATATTGCTTTGTTAGCTTTATTATCCTTAATGGCAATTATAGGAGAAATGTTTCATAGTGCAGCTGTGGGAATCGGAGTAGCACTCATATCAGTTCCAATGTCAGCTGCAATCTCTGGTTTAGAGATTATTATTGTTCTTGTGCAGGCCTATGTTTTTACTTTATTAACGGCTGTGTTTGTCGGGATGGCAATTAACGTACATCATTAACTAAAATAAAAAAGGAAGTATATAATGGATGCAACTATATTAGTCCCAGTAGGATTAGGTTTAACTGTAATAGGTGCTGGTCTTGGTATCGGAAAATTTGCAGCAGCAGCAGCAGAAGGTATTGCAAGGCAGCCTGAGGCCGCTGATAAAATCAGCGGAGCAGTTCAACTGCCACTCTTTCTTCTGGAAGGCGTAGCGATTCTTTCAGAGGTATTCATCTTTTTGATGCTGATTCTCTAGAAATAATATATCATGAATCATTATTGGAGTATCCCAGACGATGAGGTGCTCCATGAGTCAACAGAAGCTCATGGAGCCTCTTCGGAGCAAAATCCGCTTGTAAAATTAGATCCAGGTCTATTTATATGGACTATCCTTACTTTTTTGCTACTTCTAATGGTTTTAGCAAAATTTGCATGGAAGCCATTGTTAGCGATGTTGGATGAAAGGCAAAAAAGTATAGATGACTCATTGTTATCTGCTGAAAAAGCAAGACAGGAGCTTGAAGGTATAAATCAAAAATCTGAGGCCATTCTTTCAAAATCTAGAACTGAGGCACAAACTATAGTTACAGATGCCAAGTCTGCTGCAGATAAATTAAAAGAAGATATTGTTTTGAAAGCTAAAAAAGAAGCGGATGGACAACTAGAAAAGGCTAAAAATCAGATCAGTGTTGAGAAGGATAAAGCTTTATTAGAAATCCGTCAAGAAATTGTGGATCTATCAATAACTGTAGCAGAAAAGATAATAAAGAAAAATATATCAAAAGATGATAACGCCTCAATTATTGAAGATTCATTAAATAAATTAGATAAATATGAAGCGTAATTATAAATCTGCAAAACAGTTATCTAATGTCCTGTTTGAATGTGCTGATAGTGCTAACGCTTTAGAAGAAGTACGCGATTCAATTTATAGGTTTGATAGCCTTGTTAGATCGAATATAGAGCTTAAAAGTTTTATCCAATCAAAACGTGTATCTCAGGATCAGAAACTAACTATATTAGTTCAGGTTTTAGGGACATCTATCCATCCGCTAGTTTTAGGTATTGCGTCTTATCTTAGTGGAATGCAAACGAATAAAACTATAAGCTGGATAAAAAAATATTATAATGAACATTATAAAGATGTCAAAAATAAAGTGTCTGTTCATGCTATTGTTAGTAGCGAAATGAATAAAGATGATGCTTCATTAATGAAAGAAAAGTTGGACCGAGTCTTAAATAAAGATACGGACCTTTCTATCGAGGTTGATTCCTCACTTATTGGTGGGATAAAACTAAGAATTGAGAATACTTTTTTGGATGCATCAATAAAAAGTCAAATCAATAACGTTAAGCTAGATCTAATGAAAATATGAGTTAGGATATTATGGAAATAAAAACTGATCAAATAACAGCATTGCTGAAAGAACAATTAGAAAAATATGATAGTGCCATTGACATTTCCGAGATTGGTGAAATAATAGAAGTAGGTGATGGTGTTGCAAGAGCATCGGGGCTTGAAAATGTAATGAGTTCTGAGTTGGTTGAGTTACCGAATGATGTATTCGGGATGGCACTAAATCTTGAAGAGGATAATGTTGGTTTGGTTCTTTTTGGAGAAACCAGATTAATTAAAGAAGGTGATATTGCTAAAAGGACTGGCCGTGTAGTTGAAGTTCCGGTTGGGAAAGAGATGCTTGGAAGGGTTGTGAATCCCCTAGGGCAACCATTGGATGGTAAAGGCCCGATTAATAGTTCTAGCACACTCCCAATTGAACGAAAAGCGCTAGGTGTAATGGCACGTAGTCCTGTCAAGGAGCCTCTACAGACTGGAATTAAAGCAATTGATAGTATGGTTCCAATTGGTAGAGGACAACGAGAGCTAATTATTGGCGATCGTCAAACTGGAAAAACTGCTGTCGCAATTGATGCAATCATAAACCAAAAATATACTCATGAAACAGATGCTCCTGTCTATTGTGTTTATGTCGCCATAGGACAAAAAGCATCTACTGTTGCTAGTTTGGTTTCAGAGTTGGAATCGCAGGGCGCAATGGAATATACAATTGTTGTCGCTGCCAACGCATCTGATCCTGCACCAATACAGTATATTGCACCATATGCCGGTTGTGCTATGGGAGAATTTTTCAGAGATAATGGACAACATTCATTGATAGTATATGATGATCTATCTAAACAGGCTGTAGCCTATCGTCAGATGTCTCTTGTGCTTCGAAGACCACCTGGACGTGAGGCTTTCCCTGGCGATGTATTCTATTTACACAGTCGTTTACTTGAAAGAGCTTCTAAATTATCAGAAGATCATGGTGGTGGCTCATTGACCGCGTTGCCAATAATTGAAACACAGGAGGGAGATGTCTCCGCATATATACCCACCAATGTAATCTCAATTACAGATGGCCAGATTTATCTTGAGACAAATCTTTTTAATTCGGGTATTCGGCCAGCTATTCATGTTGGACTATCTGTGTCTCGTGTGGGTGGTAATGCACAGCTCAAGGCAATGAAAAAAGTTGCTGGTACACTAAGGCTGGACTTAGCTCAATACCGAGAGCTAGAGGCTTTTGCCAAGTTTGGATCAGATCTTGATAAGTCTACACTTGACCAATTGACCCGTGGAGAGAGGATGGTTGAAATATTAAAGCAAAATCAATATGTTCCAATGGTTATAGAAAAACAAGTAGCAATAATTTTTGCTGCTTCTAAAGGTTATCTAGATGATATAGATGTAGAAAAAGTCGCTGATTTTGAGACTAGTCTTTTTGAATATCTTGATGCGAATGCTTCAGACCAGCTAAAAGCCATAAAAGATGAAGGTACCATCAGCGATGAAAACAGTGATGCACTCGATAAAGCAATCTCTGATTTCAAAAATAGTTTTGCGGTATAATCTGTGGCAAGTCTTAAAGACATAAGAGATCGAATTAAATCTGTAAAAAGCATTCAAAAGGTAACCAGTGCAATGAAAATGGTTGCTGCAGCAAAGATTCGTCGATCTCAGGAAAGAATGGAGCAGGCAAGGCCCTACACATTCGCTCTTGAAGAAGTGATTCATCATTTATTGCCTGATATTGACAGGGATATGTTAGATCTATTAGAGGTACGTGATATAAAGCGTAAAGCATATGTGGTTGTCAGTGCAGACAGAGGACTCGCTGGTGCTTTTAATACGAACATAACAAAAATTGCTGAACAAGAGATTGATCAATTCGGCAAAGAAAATGTTGATTTATTTTGTATCGGGAAAAAGTCTAGAGATTATTTTAAGCGAAGAGATTATAATATTATAGAGAGCCATGTAGATTTCTGGAGTGAGCTAGACTATGACAATGCAATGATGATTGGCAGAAGCATTATTGATCATTTTATTAGTGGCAAGGTAGATGAGATACATGTGATATATAATTATTTTATAAACCTTGCTCATCAAGAAATAAAATCTGAGGTTTTATTGCCGCTTGTTTATGATAAGCAAGATAAAGAAATCAAAGATAGACTTTACGAGCCTTCTAAGGAGAAGCTAGTTAGCTCTCTGGTTCCTAGACACTTAAATATCCAAATCTGGAAATATCTTCTTGAGTCTTATGCTAGTGAACAGGCTGCTAGGATGATGGCAATGGAGAACGCCACAACAAATGCAAAGGATATGATAAAAAGTTTAACTCTAGAATTTAACAAAGCGCGTCAGGCAGCGATTACAACTGAGATGCTGGAAATCGTTAGTGGTGCTGAGGCTTTAAAAGAATAAACATAAGTGAAGGAATAATTTTATGTCAGAAAAAGGAAAAATTTCACAAGTAATGGGCGCAGTTGTTGATGTTGTGTTTGAACAAGGCCACTTACCTGATATTTATAATGCCTTAACTGTTGAACGAGGTGACGATAACACTTTGGTTTTAGAGGTTGCGCAGCACTTGGGTGATTCTGCCGTTCGTACTGTGGCTATGGATTCTACAGATGGGTTAGTCAGAGGAACTGAGGTTAAAGATAGTGGTTCTCCTATTTCAGTACCTGTAGGTCCTGAAACCTTAGGTAGGCTTTTTGATGTTTTGGGGAATACAATTGATAATAAAGGTGACGTTAAAACGGATAAAGTGAATCCAATCCATCGAACTGCACCTAAGCATGAGGATCTTACCACGTCTACCGAGATTCTTGTTACAGGAAT
>ERZ651768.805-NODE-805-length-23255-cov-90.170679_pt1 | contig 23255 bp, 21 predicted proteins | sample MGYA00514754_ERZ651768 | MGnify/ENA metagenome assembly ERZ651768
TATCACATCCTAGTCTATGCCTCAGTCTGATAAACAAGCCTTTTCTACTCTTACGGTTTAATCCAGAAAATTTCTGGTAGAATGTGATAAATGGCGACTTCTTGGTAATTTAACACAATTATGCTTGAAGGGTTTAGCAATATAGCTTAGACTGAAAACGTTGCATCTTTCTTATTGAGATTTATTGCAGAGTATGAAATCTATTGGCGATGAGAATCTCACAGCAGAAAAGAAGGACGCCCACCTTAATTCACTTTGGGTTAGGAAATGAAATGAAATCATACATTTTTCAAAAAAATAGTTATTGACGGAAAATTAATGAGCGATGCAGAACAAATGAGCCGCAAAGAGCTGCTGCAGCCAAATCGTCTGGAAAAAAAGTTATATGCATTTGTCGATCATGCATACCGGAAGAAACGCTTGTATATCAGTGCCGCAGTTGCAGTTGTTGTATTGATTCTGGCAATTTGGGGAGGTTGGAAGTATGTGCAAAATGAACGTATTAACCAGGCCAATCAATATCATATTGCACGGGCAATGCTTACCAATCCAGCTCTTTCTGAAGATGAAAGGTTAACTCAGGGAATATCTGCTTTACGGGATTTTGCAAAGTCTGAATCAGGCACTACACTGAGCGTACTGGCATTGATGGAATCCGGAGAGGCATATGCACGTCAGACACAAATTGATGAGTCAATTGCAGTTTTTCAGGATGTAATAAAGCATCCGGAAGCTACAACTTTTCTGCGAAATGCAGCCCGGCTAAGTTTGGCGGCCTTGTTTGAACAGCAGCAGCGGTGGGACGAAGCAGAGATGATGCTGGATTCAATTAACATAGCATCATGGGAGGACGTACGTTGGCGGGCAATGGCCAGGATAGCAATTGCTAAAGGAGAAACTGAAAAGGCAAAAAATTTGCTTGAGCAGTTGCTGGAAAAAGCTCCTGATTCCGTCTTTCGGCAGGAAACTGAGATTTTACTTTTGTCACTTTAACCAGTTTGTGAGTTATTAAATCTCGTAAGGTGCTGATAATATTGACTGCAGCATGTTATCTCGACCGAGGGGAGAGATCTGAAAAAGTGCTGATATTTTATAACAACCCTCACATACGTTCGGGATGACACGATAAAACTCGTGACTGTCGAGTTAACCAATTATTAAAAACAAAAAAATGAAAGAAAGTTATCTGAATTTGATGGAAGAACACAAACAGGATGAAAAGGTCAACTTGTTTGAAAAAGTTATAACCATGACCAAACGGGCTAAATCGCTGTATAGCCTTGAAGAATCAGCTCGCGCCGGACTAAAACATAAGCCTACTTTTCAAGCCATTCTGGAAAATAATGAAGGACGTCTGACAATGAAAAAAGTTCAAACCGAAAATTTGGAAGAGGACTCCGATCAGGCATAAACGGAATACTACTAAAATGGAATCCTGCCCATTGAAACCTGAAAGCTAAAAAACGAAATGCGGGAATCAGTCAATTTGACGCAGTCCTTTTCGCGAATTCTACGCGCACTGCTGACCCGTTCACGTTCACAGTATGCGGCTCTGATGGTTTTTTCAGGAATGCTGCTTGCTGATTCCCTTTTTCGAATTTACCTTTTTCCTCTCTATAATAATTTCCTGCTTAAAATTGGAGCAAATCCGGTCTGGTCAGATCTTGATGTCGGTTTTGCTCCTATAGTCTGGCTTTCTTTCTTTGCCATCATCTTAGGAAGTCTAACAATCGTCATCACATTTGCCTCCCAAAATGTACCGAAACTGATTGATTTATACATGGATCATTGGCCCAGTCTATTTTTTGTCTGGTGGGCCGCAGCGTGTCTGATACATGCTTTCACAATCAAGATCCTTTCGGAGGCCGGAGTTGAAATAGTATCCAGCCTCATATTTAATTACCACGTGTTACTTGCTGTTTCACTGGTGATTGGCTTCCCTTTTGTTTTATCCATTCTCAAATCTACCAAAACCTCTAATGTAATCGAAAACTTACTGCAGGGTAGTTATGCCAAGTTTAAGCGTTTAGCTAAAAAAGGTCCCACAGGAATAATATCGCCGGAAGAACACGCAAAAATACAGTACCAGTTATTTGAAGAACTCAATCAACTAATGGATTTGTTGGTCTTTGTTCCATACAAAGAACCAAAATCACAAATTATAGAAGGAATTGGCGAATTACTAAGATATTACGTGAAGTTAAAACCAAAATTTCCTGAAGACTTTTATAAAATTGATCAACAGATTCATGATGATATTTCTTTCCGGACTTTGAAAAGTTTATTGGCGGAAGTTGAAAAATCTCACACATTTTATGAACAGAAGAGCTTTAGAATGATAGGAAATGTATACAACGTCTTTCTTGATAAAGGAGAGTTCGATCTTTCTACTTTGTGTGTGGAACAATTGAGCCAGGTGGGAAAAACGGCGCTAGAATGTGACGACCAGGAACTCATTGAAGTAATCACGGTTCGTCTTAACACTTACTTTAGATTTGCACTAAAACACGGTCAGCACAATAATGAACCGCGCAATTTATATAATCTTGTTTTTCATTATGGACAGTTTCTCAGCTACCTGGTGGAACACCGGCAAGTGGACCGGGTTAAGACGTGTATAGGTTATTTTGTATTTTATGGACAACAGTGCTTTAACGCAATTCCACGAGCACGTTCCTTAGCTTTTATTTTAGACATTCTTGCTTCTGAAATGCAGAAACTAATGCAGATAATCTATCAGAATAATTGGGAGAGAAAACTGCAGCAGGAATTACTGCAAAAGTTTTTATTGTTTGATAATTTTCAAGATATGGACAAAGAAATTGCGATACAATTCTTTAGTCAAAATCACGGCATTCGGCTTTTACATATTGGTTTGGCCTTGTTTTATCTCAATCAGAATGAAAAAGAGTTTGCTGAAACAATTGCAAAAGATACTCTACAAGATCTTTTATTATTGGGAGAACCACTGTTTTCCAAAACAATGGATACTATTTTTGCAAGACTTCAGTATTCTGGAGCAAAATTCTGGGAAGATACAGACCGTGGAAATGTGAATATTTACTACACACCATATCAATATGAAATAGAGTATTTTAAGAAATTACAAGTGAAGTTTAAGCTTGAAAGTCAAAAAAAGATTCCTGCATGAAATGAGGCAGACTATTAAAAAAAGTTGCAGAATTAAATAAATTCTTGTGTCCTGAAAAAAATTGAATTATACTTCAAACGAGACTGTTAATGTTTGCTTAGTTTTAAAAAGTAGGACAGATATTTAGGAAATGTTTTCTAACAAAAAGGATTGATATGAAAAGAGATGCAGAATTTTTAAGAAAGGTGACAGAGCTTGCTTCTAAAAATAACATGGGTGCAACAGCAAAGGCTTTAAAAATTCCGGTTTATACATTAAAGGCCCGCTTGTTGAGTGCCGCAATGAAACTTGGGGAAATTCCGCCTCAGTTTGCAAAAACAAGAGTTGTAAAAAAAGTTTCAAAGGCAAAAAAGCGTAAACACCTGGATACAGTTAGAGCATCAGGTAAAGCCGGAAGTTCGAGGCGTGTGATAATTCCACAACAGATTTTTCAAGAGTTGGATTGGAATAAAGGCGATAAGATTGTCATTCGACGTTCAGGCAAAAACAAAATTGTAATAGAAAAATCGGCAGGATAATAAGCTTCTTTTTAAGCACTCTTTAATTTTTTGTATGAGTGTTCCCCCCTTCATTTTGGATAGCGGTTGAAGGCTCGTGGTCGAGTGTTTCAACAGTTGACCATTTAATTTGCATTTGACAGGTTTAAAATGGATTTGGTGTATCGCCCAAGACGTTTAAGACGCACCGCACCTATTCGTGGATTGGTGCGTGAAACAGAACTTTCTCCGCGCCAACTTATTTATCCGCTGTTTGTGACGGAAGGCAAATCCGTCCGGGATCATATTGACAGTATGCCCGGACAATTTCGCTTATCTACAGATGAACTGGTTCGAGAATGTGAAGAACTTTATGCACTGGGTGTTGGTGCAGTAAACTTATTTGGCTATTCTGAAGAAAAAGATGAATTGGCTACCAAGTCGTATGATTCAGATGGCCTTGTTCAGCGTGCAATTCGTACAATAAAATCTGCTGTTCCGGATTTGTGTGTGCAAACCGATGTAGCTCTTGATCCATATACGACTCACGGTCATGACGGACTGGTCATTGATGGTGAAATCGTGAACGATGAATCTGTTGAAGTACTGTGCAAAATGGCACTTTCACATGCAGAAGCAGGTGCAGACTGGATTGCGCCTTCCGACATGATGGACGGGCGAATTGGTGCAATTCGAAATGCGCTGGACGTGCAGGGATTTTCTCAGGTCGGCATTCTTGCATATTCTGCAAAGTATGCTTCCAGTTTTTATGGACCATTTCGTGGAGCTCTTCAATCTGCACCAAAAAGTGGTAACAAAAAAACATACCAGATGGATCCTGCCAACATCCGGGAGGCACTTAAGGAGATTGCTTTAGATTTGGAAGAAGGAGCGGATGTGGTGATGATCAAACCTGCATTGTGCTATCTGGACGTAATTTCACGTGTTCGTGAGGCCTTTGATGCACCAGTGGCAGCTTATAATGTTTCCGGAGAATACGCGATGGTTGTTGCAGCTGCAGAGAAAGGCTGGGTTGACCGGGATAGTGCTATGATGGAAATGCTATTGTCAATTCGTCGGGCAGGTGCAGATATGATACTGACATATTTTGCAAAGGATGCTGCTGCTTTACTCCGTGCAGATTATGGAAGTTTTAGATGAAAACAGCACTTACTATCCGGAATGCCGAGGTAGTTCTTCCGGTAAGAACGGAGCGGACAGATGTCTCAGTTATCAATGGTCGGATTTGCGCTATTGGTAATGAAATACCTGACGTTGGAGAAGTGATTGATGCGGATGGATTGTTTTTGCTTCCGGGTATCATTGATCCACAGGTTCATTTCCGTGAACCGGGAGCTGATCACAAAGAAGATTTACACAGTGGTTCTTGTGCCGCTGCGGCAGGCGGAGTTACAAGTTTTCTGGATATGCCGAACAATACACCTCCGGTAATCACGCGTCAGCGGATGCAGGGAAAAAAGCAGTTGGCGGCAGAAAAATCTGTAGTTAATTACGGTTTTTTTATGGGAGCAACTCCGGATAATCTGGAGGAGTTGAATGCAGTAGAAAATGTTTGTGGTATAAAAATTTTCATGGGTTCATCTACCGGAGATTTGCTGGTGGACGATCCGGATGTTTTGGAAAAAATTTTTGCCAACGGCTCCCGTCTGATAGCAGTACATGCGGAAGACGAATCTGTTCTTCAGGCAAACAAAGCATTGCTCAAGGATATTTCGGACGTACGCATTCACCCCCTGCTCCGGAATGAATCTGCGGCACTCAGGGCTACAAAACTTGCGGTGCGGTTTTCGCTTAAATACCGGCGACGACTGCATATTCTGCATTTGACAACGGAAGATGAATGTGATTTTCTGCGCACGTTACCAAGGGAGCATCGCATTTCAACAGAGGTTTGTCCACAGCATTTCACCTTGACTGCACCGGAATGTTACGAGCAGCTCGGCACATTGGCTCAGATGAATCCTCCGTTGCGGACAAAGCGTCATGCAGATGCATTGTGGCAGGCTCTCAAGGATGGAATTATTGACTGCATTGCCACAGACCATGCGCCTCACACTTTAGCCGAAAAAGATCAGCCATATGGTAAGGCGCCTGCAGGAATGCCCGGTGTCGAAACCTCATTGGCCTTAATGCTGGATAGAGTCAACCGCAATGTTTGCACTTTGCAGGAAGTGGTTTACTGGATGTCTGAATCTCCTGCAAAATTATATGCAATGCAGGGAAAAGGACGTATCGAAGTTGGCCAGGATGCAGATTTGGTTTTAGTCGACATGTCATTAAAGAAAACGGTTACGAATGGTGAATTACAGACCAGAGTTAACTGGTCTCCTTATCACGGTATGGAACTAAAGGGCTGGCCGGTTCAAACGATTGTTAATGGTCAAACTGTTTTTTTGAATGGAGAAGTCGATAAAAGTGTACGTGGAAGAGAAATCTGCTTTGCATGATTAATAGATAAGAGTTAGGATAGTTGAAGTAATTCTGTCTTCACATTTTCCGGAACAAAGAACGGAAAAAATCTGTGAAGAAAATTTTAGTAATAAGTGTGTTATTTTGAATTGTTACGATTTCACCCAATGTAAAAGAACCTAAATTTGGAGGTTATGATGACTGCATCAATGGGAAATAGTACTCATAAAAATTTAATCGAAATGCTCGAAAAATCTCGAGAGCTTTACGCAGATCGTCCTTTGTATGGGACGAAACATGATGGAATTTACGAGTGGACTACTTACGAACAGTTTGCAGAAAAAGTAGATGCTTTACGCGGAGGGCTGGCTTCATTAGGTGTAACTGCTGGAGACAAAGTCGCTATTATCTGTAAAAACACAGAAGAGTGGGCAGTCTCTGCTTATGCCACTTATGGATTATGCGCACAGCACATCCCAATGTATGAAACACAGATGGCAAAGGAATGGGAATACATAATCCGTGACTGTGGTGCAAAAGTATTACTGGCGGCAAACACAACTGTGCTTGAACAAACTCGTGATTTTCCGGAACGGATTGAAGAACTGGAACATATTGTTTTGCTTTCAGGAAGTGATGCAGGAGATGTTAAAACATATTCTGATTTACTGAAAACAGGCAGAGCAAACCCGATAAACGTCAAGCAGCCTGAATCACAGTCACCGATGGGAATGATCTATACTTCAGGAACTACAGGTGATCCAAAAGGTGTGGTGCTGAGTCACAGGAACCTGATTTTTGAGTGTGATGTAGTCTTACCTTTGCTGGGCATGACGAAAGATGATAGATCACTGGCATTTTTGCCTTGGGCTCACGTTTTTGGCCAGGTGGCAGAAGTACATGGTTTAATCAATTCCGGCGGTTCTGCGGGACTGGTTGATGATGTGAATACGCTGATTGAAGAACTGGGCGTGGTCAAACCCAGCATGTTCTTTGCTGTGCCTCGTGTTTATAACAGGATTTATGAGCGTCTAATAGGTCAAATGCAGGAAAAACCAGGCTTTATCCGCTCCCTGTTTTATGGAGGACTCAAACAGGCAAAGAGAGAAAGAGAAGGTGAAACTCTTAGTTTTATGGAAAATTTAACACTAACGCTGGCTCGTAAAATTATTTTCAAAAAAGTTTTGAACCGCTTTGGTGGAAATCTGCGTATCGCTGTAAGTGGAGCCAGCGCCTTGAGTCCACAAGTCGCAGAGTTTGTAAATGATATTGGCATCAGCGTTTATGAGGGTTATGGGCTAAGTGAAAATACGGCAGCACTTTCAGTTAATTATCCGGGTGCAAGACGCTTTGGTTCGGTGGGTAAACCACTTCCTGGAGTACGGATTGAAATAGATAAATCTGTTGAAGGTTCCAAAGAAGAAGACGGAGAGGTTATAGCATATGGTGAAAATATCATGCTTGGCTACCACAACCTGCCGGAATTCACGAAAGAAAATATCACTGAAGAAGGAGGGTTGCGGACGGGAGACCTGGGGCATTTGGATGAGGACGGTTACCTCTATATCACTGGACGTGTGAAGGAGCAGTACAAACTTGAAAATGGCAAGTATGTGGCACCTGCACCCCTAGAAGAATCACTGAAGCTGAGTGCGTACGTTGATCAAATAATGCTTTACGGCTTCAACCGACCTCATAATGTGGCTGTGATTGTAGCAGCGATGCCCGCAGTGGAAAAATTTGCTGAGGAAAATAAGATTTCCGGAAGTGGTCCAAGTTTGTTAAATGAACCTGAAATTAGAAAATTGTTCCAGGAACAACTGGAACATTATGGAAAAGATTTCAAGAGTTTTGAACGTCCGCAAAATTTTGCCCTGCTCTCTGAAGAGTGGGGTATTGACAATGGACTACTGACTCCAACTCTTAAACTGAAACGGGAGGTGGTGGAGGAACAGTTCAAGTCACAGATTGAGAGCCTTTATTCTTAATATTTGTGGTTCGTTTGGTCTTGTGATTCGCCGTAATTTTCTGTTATTCTGTTATATTTTAGTGTTTCTTCAGTACAATGCAAATCCAGGTTTCTAATCTGCACAAAAGCTACATTGACGGAGAAGGCCTGAAGCTGCACATTTTGCAGGGCCTTAATTTTGAAGCAAAGTCGGGTTCGACTGTAGCAATAGTTGGAGCTTCCGGAACCGGAAAGAGCACTTTTCTTCATACAATTGGAATGCTGGAAGGTATAGACGAAGGACAGTTGTACCTTGACGGCAGCGATTTGGCCAACTTAAACCGCGACCAGGCTGCACAGTTCCGGAATGAAAAAGTTGGTTTTATCTTTCAATTCCACCAGTTACTACAGGATTTTACTGCGTTGGAAAATGTGATGATTCCCCAGTTGATTCAAGGTAAAAATACTGGAATTGTCCGGAAATATGCTTTTGAACTGCTGGAAAAAGTTGGACTGTCTGAGCGTGCTGGACATAAGCCGACACAGCTTTCCGGAGGAGAACAGCAGCGGGTCGCGATTGCTCGTGCTTTAGTCAATCGACCCCGAATTGTACTGGCAGATGAACCAACCGGAAACCTGGACCAAGAGACAGGTGAGCAGGTAATGGAAATTTTGCTGCGACTAAACCGAGAAAATGAAACTACACTTGTTATGATTACCCACAACACCAGCCTTGCATCGGCCATGCAGTATCAGCATCGTATGGAAAATGGACAACTGCATTTGCTTACGAATGATTAAGAATTTCCGCAAAAGAATTTCTACTCTGCCTGATTCCTGCTTCTTTCAAACCTGATGAACTTCCTTTCTTCTGTTTTTCGTTTTTTATTTGCGATTGTTTTTCTGGGCTTCCTGTGCCTAAGCAATTTCAATCAAGTTCTCTATGCACAAACGACAAGTAGTGCGGATTTATCGTCACTTATTTCTGAGATTGAAATAAAAGGCACATCCGACTTGGAATCCTCTCAGATCCTGTTTTTGATAGAAAGTCAAGTTGGCGAACCTCTGTCACGTAAGGCTGTTCGCAGGGACATCCACTCCATTTATCAAATGAAATTGTTTGAAGATGTACAGGCAGAAGTAAAACTTCAGGATTTTGAAGAATCAGGCGCAAAAGGATATTTACTGCGCTTTGTGGTAAAGGAACGTCCTCGTCTGGCGGAGGTGAAACTTGTTGGAGTAATGCTGGTTGAACGGACAGAAATTGAAGAAAAGATGACCCTGGTCCAGTATGATCCATTTGATCAAGAAAAAATTGCGGTAAATGAGCAAATAATTTTGGAGTACTACCGAAGTGAGGGTTATCCCGGGGTTCGTGTGAAAAGTAGAGTTGAAGCTGTGGAATCCAGTCTTGAATCCGAAGGAAAAAAGTTTCGTGTAGTATTTGAGATGGAGGAAAAACCTCGTGTTTATCTCTCAGATATTTACATTTCTGGTACTAAATTTTATTCAGAACTTGATATCAAAAGATTCATCCTGAGTTCTGAAATTGATTGTGTGGCCTGGGCAAATCAATCAGGCCTTTTCCGTGAAGAAATGATAAATCAGGACCTGTCACTGATTACTCAGCACTATCTTAAAAATGGATTCATAAAAGTATTTATTGAAAAACCGGATGTAACGTTGATTCACAATCCTGATTATAGTCGGGTCGATGTCCGTTTAAATATTACAGAAGGAGATCAGTATTACTCTGGAAAGATCTCTGTATCCGGTGACATTCTGGGTGAAAAAGAAAAGTTAATGGAAGGCTTGTTGCTGGAAGAAGGTGAAATTTATAATCCGTTTCTGCAAAATAGAGATCGTTCAGGTATAAGTGAAATTTACCATGAACGGGGTTATGCTTTTGTCAGGGTTGTACCGGAAACAAAAGTTCATAAAGAAACAAAAACTGTTGATGTAACTTACCGCATTTTGAAGGGTGAGAAAGCCTACATTGGCCGTCTGGAAATTGCGGGAAATATTGAAACACGAGATCATGTGATTCGGCGTGAGTTTGAATTACAGGAAGAAGAGCTTTTTAATGGTAAAAAACTGCGCCTCAGTCAGGAAAATCTTAACCGTTTAGGCTTTTTTCAGTCCGGAGTGATCCTGGAACGATCTCCACGTGATCAAGAGGACAATCTGCTGGATATCATGGCTCGTCTTAAAGAAGCCCAAACCGGAACTTTTCAGGCTCAAGTAGGGTATAGCGATTTTTCCGGATTCAGTGGAGGAGTGACACTTTCAAAGGGCAACCTGCTCGGGTCAGGGCGGACTCTGCGGCTTAGTGCCCAGTTTGCAGAACAGAGTGTTCAACAAAAATTTGATATAACACTGATTGATCCAAGACTCTTTGATTCACAGGTTTCAAGTTCTATTTTTGCTTCAAGAAGCAAGGTTCAGGATTCAACAGAATTTGGACGTGGAATAATCACCGAAAACAACTATGGTTTTAGTTTGGCAATGCCACTTTATTTCCGGAATTTACGTTTCGGAACTCAAATCAGTTCACTTGATCGCATCTTTTCTGATTCCGGAGATGACATTTATAAGCATTCTGTTTCACCGTCTTTGACCTACAACACTGTCAATCATCCTGTCTTTCCAAGCGGAGGCTTAAAAACTTCCTTTCGGGTTATACAGACCGGCACACCTTTCGGCGGGAATATTCAGTTACGGGAGTACCGACTTCAGTATCAGCAATTTTGGGCAATGAACCAGAATAACACTTTAATTTTGATGGCCAAAGGACGTTTCGGGTTGCTGCAGGAACAGGGTGGTTCGCCGATTCCATCCGAAGACAGGTATCGTATGGGAGGTATTGATTCAGTACGGGGACACTATTATTACAGCATAGCCGGACCCTACGGTCCTAGCGAGCAGCTTCGTAATCGTGAATACAGAGTGATCACTGACGAACTGGGTTACCAGCAGACAAAAACTTATGACAGCAGAGCTGTCGGCTTGAGTACCAGCGAATTGCAGGAATTAAAGAGCGGCGGAATTTCAGAGAGAGTCTTTAATCTTGAATTACTGTTTCCACTCAGTCAAGATGAGAATAGTTTTGTCCGCGGACTGGTATTTATGGATGCAGGAAATGTTAATGCGGAATCGAGGCAATATCAACTACTTGGCGAAAAAGAACCCGGTTTTTTTGATCTGCGTAAAAGTGCGGGCTTTGGTGTTCGTGTGATAACTCCAATGGGTGTGCTGCGTTTTGAGTATGGATCGAAACTGGATAAGCGTCCCGATGAAACTCCGGATCGTTTTGAATTCACTGTCAGCGGCTTGTTTTAACAAATGCTGCTGAACTGTCCGGCCGAAATTGCAATCTTATAATTTAATGAAAAACTCTCAAGTTTCCTCAGCAATACACAAGCAAGTAAAACAGGCACGTGAAGCCTTCCTTGTTTTGGCGAATCTGGAAAATTTGCATAAAAACAATGTTCTTCATGAATTAGCTCAAGCATTGCGTGAAAATTCGGCTGAAATTTTGGCAGAGAACGCCAGGGATATGGCTGAAGCCCAAAAAATGCTGGAGTGTGGTGAGTTGTCTGCAAGTGCCTGCAACCGTGTTTTACTCAATGAAGAAAAGATTGAGCAGATGGCACAAAACTGCGAAAGTGTTGCTGCATTGCCAGATCCTGCAGGCAAAATAATTCAGGCAACCCGGCTGGATGAAGGTCTTGATCTCTATCGTGTGTCCTGTCCAATTGGAGTCATTCTGGTAATTTTTGAATCACGTCCGGATGTGGTCATACAAATTTCTGCATTAGCTCTAAAATCCGGAAATGCGGTAATTTTAAAAGGAGGCAAAGAGGCACAAAATTCAAATCGTGTACTGGCAAAACTGATCCGGAATACTCTTGCGAAGAATGATACTGTACCAGAAAATGCAGTCAGTCTGGTGGAAAGCCGCGATGAAGTTTCACAGTTGGTGAAAATGAGTTCTGAACTTGATTTAATCATTCCCCGCGGCAGCAATGAACTGGTCCGGAATATTCAAAAAAATGCGCAGGTTCCAGTGCTGGGACATGCAGATGGACTTTGTCATGTGTATCTGGATCAAGCTGCAGATGAAAAGAAAAGCATTGAGGTTGCACTGGATGCAAAGTTGGATTATCCCGCTGTCTGCAATGCTGCGGAAACTTTACTTGTGCATCAAAAATATCCGGTTGAGTGGCTGGTAGAAATTTTGAGAAAAATGCAGGAAGCCGGTGTAGAATTGAGGGTATGTCAGCAAACTCAAAAACGTCTGGAAAAATTTACTGAATTAAAGTTAAAAACTGCAGTTGAAGAAGACTGGACAACTGAATATATCGATTTGATAATTTCTGTTAAATCAGTCAAATCTGCAGAGGAGGCAGTTAGGCACATCAATCATTTTGGTTCCAGGCATACTGATACAATTGTTACTGAAAATTCAGAGTTGGCAGAATGGTTCATGAATACCGTGGATGCAGCAGGTGTATTTTGGAATGCGTCAACTCGATTTGCGGATGGATTTCGTTACGGATTTGGGGCAGAAGTTGGAGTAAGTACCGGTAAAACTCACTCACGAGGTCCTGTTGGACTTGAAGGTTTGGTAATTTATAAATATAAATTATATGGAAACGGGCAGGGCGCTGGTCAATATGGGCAGGGTAAGCGGGAATTTCTACATGAGGAAATTCAATATAAATAACTGTAGATTTCAAAGTTTTTACTAGATTGAAATAGGAGCTTTCATGTATAAACTGCAATTAGATCGTGAATTTTCACAAGATCTTTTTTCTGAGTCATCAAAAGAAATCAGGGACTGGGTGGTCAATGCAATTGCAAACATAGTTGTTGCAGATGACATCATTGAGAAACATGAGTTTGTGGCTTTGCAGGAAGCAATGGGCCTGCTGGACAGCAAGGAAGAAATTCTTGATTTAATGAAAAAAGTGAAAGAGAGAAATCTATTCGAGGTAAAAAAAATCAAAATGGACCCGGATCTTTCTCTAAAAATTTTCTTTTATCTTGCTGGAATTGCAGTTATAGACGGTAGTCTTAAAAAAAGTGAAGCAGAATTATTAAAAAAATGCGGAAATTGTTTGGATCTTGAAGTTGATTTTATTCGTGCTGTCATTAGCTGGTCAGTAAAACAAATGGAAATAAATCGAAAGTTAACTCAAGACTTAAAAACCAGCAACACACATCGAAACCGTATTATTGAAAGTATAATAATGAGTTGAATATACAAACGTTGTGCTGAAAAAAACTTGCTATTCTTAACTTAATCTACTAATATTCAAGTATAAATTATCCTCTTATAAAAATTATACAAGTCATCTATCCTCTTTCTTTTCAGAGTCTTATGCCAGCCTGTTTGCGGATATGCTTTGTCCGTTTGTTTTCGATTGTTCCTACACTAGTTTTATTTGTTTTGTCAGCAGGTCCAGGTACAGCAACAGCACAAACTCATTTTGTACCCCTTGAGCGAGGTGACGTTTCTGAGCGTAAAGAACACCTGACATTTTCCCCTGGAGTTGAACTTTCCGGAGATTACAGACTGCGAATTTCAAAGATTAATTCAACATCTCTTCCTGTTTCACGAACAGAAACCAACTCTGCAGAAGAGTTTTCTTTTGATCAGGATTTACGTTTGCGTCTGCGCTCAACTGTGCATCGTATAATTTCAATAAACCTGGAACTTGCTACTAATCAGGAAGCGATATACCAGTCTGACATCAGGACTTCACGAAGTTCACGTACTACTGGAGCAGAGTCCCAAACTGCAAATCTAACTGCACGGCAATCGTATCTGGAACTCAACAGAAATCCGAATGAAGTAACAAAAATCGGTAAACATGCGATTAACATAGGAGACCGTAACGGCAAGGTATTTTCCGGAATCCTCAGTGGTTATTCGCAACGCTGCAAGGCTGGAACCTGGTGTTATGAAATTGGCGGAATGAAGCTTTCTTCTGCAGATGGAGACTGGCTGTACTTCTTTTCACTCGACTATCCTTTTTGGCACGAGGTAGATTCACAGGGCGAAGTTATCGATTCTTTTCGAATTGAAATGTTCCGTATCAAATACACAGAACATGATGTTCCACTGGGAATGAATAATATTCCTGCAAAACGTCTCTCCAGCAGTACTCTTTCCAGTTTGGAAAGTGGAGGGTTTACCTCAGGAAGTGACTGTAATACGAGCCTGTCGGCTTATACTCTCAACTCAAGCTGTAAGCCAATTTATTACAATGCACATGAACAGGAATATTTTGGACTGCGTATGCAGTGGGAAACACCTGTTTGGGGTGTTTATGCGGATATTATTTCAAATCAGGGCAATCGGAATTATTTCCAGTATGATGACAGGCATAACATGGATAAAAGAAAAATATCAGGCGGAGCAGCTGAACTGGAAATCAGTTGGAAAAAACCGGGTGAAGAATATATGCTTGTCGGAATGATGGCCCAGGGTGATGAACAACTTGATGACAGCAGCAGAAATGGTACAAATTACCTTCGCGGTCTGGAAAGTTTTTACGAAATATCACCAGGAACGTACCGTGGAACCAAATTTTATTTCAACGGAGGCAGCCCCGACCTGAACAGTGGTACCGGCTTGGGGCACTCAATTAATAATACTCAAATGGGTGGTTTTCGTTATCGCTATGACATTCCGGAAACAACTGCTGTTTATCGATTTGGTCTTTACGAACTAAAGCGCATCAAGCCTGTGCTTGACTCGAACGGGACTAAATCCAGTATGATCGGCATTGAGTGGGACAATACATTTACACTGAAAATGGCTGGTCACGCAAACGTAGATTTGGATCTTAATGCATTTCAGCCGGCAAGAGCATTCAGTTATGATGATCAAACAGTTCCTACCGGAAGGAAAGATATGATTTTTCACTTTGCCGGACGTTTGACTTACTCTTTCTGAACTGTCGCTTTTAACAAACTTAAGAGGACCTATGAAACAAAAAAGAGTCGCGAAAATTGAGCGCATAACCAAAGAAACAAAAATTAAACTGGAACTGAATCTTGACGGTTCCGGAAAATCTGAAATTAATACCGGAATTGGTTTTCTGGATCACATGCTGAATTTATGGGCTTTTCACGGTTTGTTTGATTTGAAATTAACCTGCAGTGGTGATTTGGAAATTGATGCGCATCACTCTACGGAAGATATCGGGCTTGCTCTTGGTAGTGCGTTGGCAGAAGCCGTTGGTGAAAAGAAAGGGATTTTCCGCTACGGTCATTCGTATGTGCCCATGGACGAAGCGTTAATCCGGGCTGCTTTGGATTTGTCCGGACGTCCGGAATTTGTCTTTTCAGGTGAATTTACTCAGCCGAGCATTGGTCAGTTGGATACACAGATGATCAACCACTTTTTCAAATCACTTGCTATCTCGTCTAAAATGACTCTGCACCTGTCGATATTATACGGAATCAACGACCATCACAAATGCGAAGGCATGTTCAAGTCAATGGCGCGTGCCCTACGTATGGCTGTTGAGTCAGATCCACGACGTACAGAAGTGGTTTCTACAAAAGGAAGTCTCTGACAGGCATGAACGTAATCATCGATTACAAAGTTGGAAATCTGCACAATCTGAAAAACGCGCTTGATTTCTCTGGAGTGGAAAATCAGCTCGTTTCTCATGCAGATGAGCTAAAGGAAGCAGACAGAATTCTGCTTCCGGGAGTTGGAGCATTTGGTCCGGCTATGGAACATTTGCGAAACTCAGGAATGCTGGAAGCTCTGCAGGAAAAAGTTCAGGCAGGAACTCCTTTGCTGGGAATTTGCGTAGGAGCACAATTGCTGATGGACGAAAGCGAAGAAGATGGTTCTCGTGTGGGTTTGGGCTGGATTCCAGGTAAAGTTAAGCGTTTCCAGCATGAACTGAAAATTCCCCAGATTGGCTGGAATCAGGTTTCTCAGCAGAGAAAAGATCCGCTTTTTCAAGATGTTTTAGATGAGATGCACTTTTATTTTGTTCATTCTTATCATTTGCGTCCGGAAAACAGTGGGCACGTTTTGGGTCTCTCAAATTACGGTTATGACTTTGCCGCAGTTGTTCGTAAAGACAACTTGTGGGGAGTTCAGTTTCATCCGGAAAAGAGTCAAAATGCGGGACTGCAACTGTTGAAAAACTTCTGTACACTCACTTAGCGGTGTGTTTTACACACTAATTATCAGTGTTAATCAACTGCAGAATTTAGTCTGAAGAATTATCACGAACAATATTAAACCTTGATAAAAAAGAAAAAATGGCTTTAGAACAAACATTTTCAATCATCAAACCAGACGGTGTGCGCCGCAACCTTGTTGGAAAAATACTCAGCCGCTTTGAAGAAAAGGGTCTGCGCATTGTTGCCACCAAAATGATTCATATGTCAAAACTTGAAGCAGAAGGATTTTATGCAGTTCATCGGGAACGGCCATTCTTTGGGGAACTGACGGAATTTATGAGTTCCGGACCGGTAGTAGTTTCAGTTCTGGAAGGTGAAAACGCGGTTAAATATCATCGTGAAATAATGGGAGCGACTAATCCAGCTGATGCGGATGAGGGAACAATCAGACGTGATTTTGCGGAAAGTCTTGGTGAAAATACTGTCCATGGTTCAGACAGTCTTGAAAATGCGGCCATCGAAATTTCTTATTTTTTCTCACAGACTGAGTGTGTAAATTCAGTTTCCTGACATTCATTTCAGGAACTCGACAATCACGTGATATATCGTGTCATCCCGAACGTTTGTGAGGGGTCTTTTAAGATATCAGCGCTTTATCAGATTTCTCACATCGGTCGAGATTACCCGGTAATATCAGTATTAAATGAGAATTAACATCTTTCGAGTTCTGATACTATTGCAGGCAAAAACGATATGGCCGGTTTCCATTTGGGCCTCAGCAAAATTACAACTAGGTCTTTAAGGCCACAAATTATTCCATATTTCTTCGCGTCTCCCTTTTTCTAAAGAGGAGTGCACCAACGGTGTTTTGTCGAGAGAGAGATCCTGCTTAATTTGCTTCAACTGTTTTTGAATCTGGCCGCGCTTTAATTTGTCAATTTTACTGGCCACAATCAGGACCGGACGCTGATAATAGTCCAACCACTCCTTGAGCTGCCGATCCTGTGCAGTCGGCTTGTGTCTGCTGTCTACAATCAGCACTACATTCCGCAGAGTTTCACGCTCCTGCAAATAAGCTTCAATCAGGCGCTGCCATTGTTTGCTGACACTTTCAGGAACCTTTGCAAAACCATATCCGGGTAGGTCAACAAAATAAAATTCATCATTGATCTTAAAAAAATTAATCAACTGCGTTTTTCCCGGAGTAGAGCTGGTTTTAACCAGTTTTTTGCGGTTGAGCAGAGAGTTTATCAGCGTGGATTTTCCCACGTTTGAACGACCGGCAAAGGCAATTTCAGGAAGTGAAGGGACGGGGAATTGCCATGGAGAGGCAGCACTAAGGATAAATTCAGCAGAATGGATTTTCATTTCTCTTTATCCTCCTCAGACGAATCCGGATCAAGGATTTCGACTTCAGAGGGTTCAACTACTTCCTCTTCTGCTTGACTTGCAGGTTCTGCTGTTCCTGCAAGCGGAGTCCCGAAGAATTGGTTTGAGAATTTGGCGAGATGATCCATATTCAGTACTTGCTGACGTTGAGCCAGATCAAAATAGAGGAAGGTCGTCACCAATGATGCAAACGGATAGAACAGCAGGGATGCCAAATATTGTGCCCAGCGGATTGCCGTGTGAATCCCCGGATCACTCAAAATTTCTGAGAGTAATAAAGGTACTGCATCATTGTCATTCGGATCAATGTTTAAATTCAAGTCAGGCATGAACAAGGTGAAGAGAATGGCGAAAACAAAAAATTGCATAAGAGTGCTGATCACAACAACCACAAAAACTCGTGACAAATTTGTACGGGCCAGCTGTATGCTCCTGGCCATTGCCCGTATCCCACGAACACCTTCTACGATAAATACCTGTTGTGCCATTGAAGTCAGCAATAATCCTCCCAGCCAAAGGGCAATTACCAAAATACTGAAAGGAAAGGGTATCGTCAGGCCCATTACTCCTGTGATGAAGAGAAGATACTGCAGGATTGCAACATGGACTGCCCCTAGAATTAAAGGTGAACGAAGTGCCCGTAATATGCCCAGTGACGGGAAATAACTGCCGAATGCGGTTCCAATTACACCTAATGTAATTGCCCCCTCCAATAAATGCACAGAAAGAAAAAAAACTACACTCTCCGGTTCACCCCAACCTGCAAAACCAATCAGGAAAGCAGGTGCAATCAATGCCGCAGTTAAAAACAAAATTGGGATGATGTTTTTTTGATAGAATCTTATACTCAGGATGAACAAGGATGATATAATGTGGTTGTAATTTAGTAAATTCATAATGTCTGTTGAAAATTTGCGGAAAACGTTTGATCTAAAACATACAAAGTATGTTACAGTATAACAAGTAAAAGGGCAGAATAGAATCTTAAAGGTGGGTAAAGCTTTGCAAAAATCTTGCAAGGATCGGTCGCCTCAGGCAAAATCACTTGCCGGAAAGTTCTTATATTTCAGAACAAATCTGCAACGGAGAGGTGACCGAGTGGCCGAAGGTGCGTGATTGGAAATCACGTGTGCGGGCAACCGTACCGAGGGTTCGAATCCCTCTCTCTCCGCCATTCCGCGTGGTGTCTTGTCATTTGATAAACAATAAACTTCAATAAAATCTTCTACATGCAGCATTTTCTAAAACATCTCAGGCTCTTCCTCATTTTGATTGTTTCTCTGCTTTTGTTCCTCATTTCCTGCAGTAAAAAAAAGGAAGAGTCAAGTTCAACTTCTTCTTCTCCATGTTATACAACTACGCCTTCTGATAAAGGTTCGTGCTCATCAAACAACACACTGACAGCATCAACAAAGGTTCCATTACTTATGGTGCGTGTACAATATAATAATGCTTGTTTTAGCAGTGATGAAACTACTTGGGCTAATAAAATGTTCGGCACAAGTGATGGGCAAATGAATCATTATCTGGCTGAAACTACCTATAGCAAGTATCAGTTTACACCCGCATCAGAGACATCCGGTTGTACCAATGACGGAGTTATAACAGTTGATATTCCAGAAAACCATCCCGACACCCAGAAAAATTCTTGGAATTCATATGCTTTTAAAGCGATTACAGCCGCTGATTCCAGCGTAAATTTTGCTTCTTATGACAATGACAGCAACGGTAAACTCAGTGTGTCTGAACTGCAGGTAATTTTTCTGGTTGCTGGAGGGGAAAGCGCGTCAAGTATCAATACTCCCGGAGGTGTCTGGGGCATGGCTACAGGATTAGCTTTTGACCCAAATGGGGATGGATCTATACTTAATACACCTTGTACAAGTTCCTCAGAAGAATGTAACGGTGTTGAAATGGACAACGTCTGGTTTTTAGGATTGAACTCAACCGGCCAAAACGGCTTCTCTCTATTTGGTGAACGTCAAGGGAGTAGTTCAACCAATACATGGGATGCTACCATAGGTGTAATGGCTCACGAACTTGGACACGCATATTTTCTCTTGCCGGATTTGTATGACACTAGACTATCACCAACAAACGCAGGTATTGGTGCTTTCGGATTGATGGGAGGCGGACCATGGGGCTATAAATCAAGCAGTGAAAAAGGCGGTACGACGCCGGTACATCTCAGTGCATGGTCTAAGGAAAATATCAGTGCATGTGTCCCTCAAACAGTTGACAACGGTACAGACAATCTTACCTTGCCGGCAGTTTATCAAAGCAGTATTCATGCTGCTTCCTGTGAGATATACAAAGCCACAACCTCTACAAGTGGAGAATATTTCCTCTTTGAAAACAGGAGTTCAGGTGGCTATGATCAAGGCCTAAATTATCTAATCAAAGATGGTAGCACTAGTAATCCTATAGGAAGCACATATTCTGGAGGATTGGCTGTCTGGCATGTCAAGGACATTCTCAGTACCTGTTCTGATAACAATACTTGCGAGTCACAATCGCCGAAATTGGTGGATCTAGAGGAAGCCAATGATGCAGATTTAGACAATGACTCGTCCAGAGGCAGGACAACCCATTTGTTTTACAGCGGAAACAGTTCAACATTTGATAACAGCAGTACTCCAGACAGTAAACTCTACGACAATTCTTCTTCCGGAATCAGTGTCACAAGCATTAGTGCAGCCGGAGACAATATGACATTAACCATCAGCAAATAAAAGAAACATGAAACGCATCAGCTTAACAATTGCACTGCTTACCTGCTTTGCCATGAATTTGATGGCAGTACCCGCGGCACCATTTTTAATCACCTTTGCCCAACCTGACGGTTCAACCTTTCAAGCCCATCTTAGAGGTGATGAACACTTCAGCTGGATTGAAACTGAAAATAAACAGGTTCTTGTCAAAAGCAAAGCCAGTGGTTACTTTGAGTTTGCTTTGTTAAAACGTGATGATAAGAACCGCTTGGAACTGGTTCCTTCAGGAATTCCTGTGATCAAGCATGGTCAATCCGCACTCAGGTCCGACACCGATCTCCCAAATATTTCACGAGAACAGCTGGGAAAAATCTGGCAAAGTAAAATTGCCGCGAAAAGAAATATTAAGCTGATTCCTGCTAAAAACTCTCCCTGATTTAATTGTGAAAAGTTAAGAGTGTGCTTATAAAGTCCAGTCGCCTGAAAAATCAGCCCAGCCGTGCCAACTGCATGCCGAGATAGCACATCCCCAGGCAGACTACAGTATTGGCTGCAACATTGAGTGCTGCCCGCCAGACTGCACCGTTCAGCATAAGTTGAACTGATTCGAAGCTGAAAGCGGAAAATGTAGTGAATGCACCTAAAAATCCTACAGCAACTCCGAGCCGCAGAGCAATGTTGATTTCCGGACGATCCAGAAAAACCGTGGCCAGCCAACCCAGGGCCAGTGAGCCCAGAACATTTACAGCCAGAGTTCCGTAGGGCATAAAATTTCCGAGCCAGCGCTCCATTTCCCTGGCAACGAGAAACCGGGCTACAGATCCGCATCCTCCGCCAACGGCAATTGCTGCTATAGTTAATTCAGGCACTGTTCAGGATCAATCATGATTGAAGATTTATTAACTGAAATAATTGTTTGATGATGCAGTCGTAAAAAGTCCTAAAATCGTTTTATTTCTAGAGAAGTGAGAAATCTTTTATAAGTGTTCACACTATTATCATATAGATTTCTCCCAACTGTCGAAATAACTGTGTGGATTTCAGAGTATTTACGAGACAGTCATTGTTAAATCAAGCCCGATAAATACTGATGACTTTTTTTAGTTTGCAAAACTAAACTGGAAGGAACTTTTCAAAAATATAAAACAAGTTATGTTTCAAGCCAGCTTCTGAATTTCTGTTCAAGAACTTCGAGAGAAGAAGGTCCGGCTTTTTCGACAAGAAGTTTAATTTCATCCAGGGCCATTATGCCACTGCGGTAGCCTTCCGCATAAAGTTTTATCGAATTTCCGGAATCAGTCAAACTGTATCCTGCCAGGGAAGGTTTGATTATCACATCAGCCTTCTCACCTTGGTGATGGATTGTACGGTCAATGGCGATACTGAATGCATTCAGCAGTACCTCCACCAGTGACTCAGGCTGGCGGTAGCCTCCGCTGCCCAAATCCACGCCCACACAAACTTTTGCTCCCATTTCCTGGAGAACTTTTATCGGCACATTTTCTACAATCGCTCCGTCTACGAGCATACGTCCGTCAACTTGAGTCGGCATAAAAACGCCTGGAATGCAGGTACTGGCCATAATGGCTGTTGCCAGACTTCCGGTTTTGAAAACCACCTTTTCACCGGTTGAAATATCTGCCGCGACTATTGCCAGCGGAATGGAGGAATCTTCAATCTGTACCTCACCCAGGTATTTTTCGATGAACTTGCCGATTTCATTGTTTGAGAGCAAACCAAGTTTCGAAAATGTGAAATTTGTTGCTTTCAGCCAGCGCAAATTACGCGCAACATTCCGGATTTCTTCCGGAGGCATGCCAAAAGCGTAAAATGCCGCGGCCATTGCACCGGCACTTGTTCCGCACAAAAATCCGGGGCGCAGTCCCTCTTCTTCCAAAGCTTTCAGTACGCCAAGATGAGCCGTGCCTCGAAATGCACCGCCGCCCAGGGCCAAACCAAGAATGTGTGGATCTTCTGCCATTTTGCTGAGTTATAAAGCTTATTCGACAAGAAACTTAGCCAGTTCCTGTCGTTCATGCGGTGCGTGAATGGGGTTTTTGAGCAGCAGCACACCCGTGTAAGGTGATTTCAAATCCATGCTTCCTTTTCGTGTATAAAGCGTTGCAATCACATCTCCTTCTGCAACTGAATCACCTGCGTCTTTGTGCCAGCAGAGAATTCCGCCGGTTGGAGAATACCATTTTTTTAGCTGCTTTTCTGTATGCCAGATTCTTGATCCTTCAACTTTCGGGAGAAGCCCAAAGAAACGTCTCAGATAAATCAGACTTTCTTTAACCCATTCTCCATGCACACTGCGGCTTGAGGAAAGTTCAAAGGTCAGGGCGACTTTTCCACGCTGAAAATTCGTATCTGAAAAACTGTCTGAGGGTACCTTCCAGGTCAGAAGGTGTGGAATTCCAAGACCTGTAACATATTTCTTTTCAGATTCGTTAAAGTAAATATGCGGTGCCGTTTCCACTCCGGCGGTGTGCAGATCGAGGACAATATCGGCCGGAGCAGATAAGTCCAGCAGGGTTTTAATCCAGCGTCCTTCCTGGCTGGGTTCATCCTTTAAATTTCCAATCCTGTTCCAGTTCCAGCAGTTTTGCTGGTTGGTGTGCAGATTGTTGTAGCCCGTCTGCACGCCCATTATCTGGCTGTCCAGACCCATTGGATTTGAAAGAGGGACACAAATGAAATTATAGTCCAGCTGATGCTCCTCAATTTCTTTCATGAATTCATGTACAACCGGAATACCGGTTAGTTCTATGCCGTGAATTCCGGCCTGCAGGTATACCGTTTGGGTGGCATCCGGATGATTATAGCGCCATACATCAATCTCAAAAGTTGCATCACTGGCTGTGCTGTGCAACGGCAGTGTATCTAGAGAGAATTTTGGCATCATGGCAAAGACATGATTAATAAATGTTGGTTCGTGTATTTTCGTAGGAAATGTTATCGACTCTAGTGAAGCCTGGGCCAGATCCGCTGCT